>SDBT01002521.1_pt1 | contig 32304 bp, 38 predicted proteins | sample 2277101 | NCBI WGS metagenome assembly SDBT01 (sample SAMN10404973, study PRJNA504765) | marine sediment metagenome | isolation source: marine sediment core GS10_PC15, 103 cmbsf | place: Arctic Ocean: Southern Knipovich Ridge | collected 2010 | reverse complement strand
GAGCCTAACATCCTCGCTCGCCGACTCAACCAGCTATCCTGCACGCCCAGGGACCTGTTTGTAGTCAAACCTGCTGAGGTCTGCGAGTTTGACGAAGCCGCACAAGACGTCAAAACCTGAGCCATGGACTGGCTCCTTGCAGGGCTGGGCGGTGGTATAATCACCGCCTGGCTCATAATACTGCCCCACATAGTGGGAGCGCGACCGAAACACTGGAGGAATGATTATGACAGCCGAAACGATAAGTATCTTCATGTGGGGCGCGACTTTCGGTTTGTTTGTTGCCGCCCTGATAATCGTCTTAGTGCTCAAGAAATATCGGAGGTAACATGACTCCCGCCGAGAAGAAGAAGCTGTTTCAGGCCATAAGGCACAGCGTTGAAGATAAAGCACTGCTACACAAGCAGATAGCCGACGATTACTGGCTCTGCAAGTGCCTACTGGTCCACCCTAAGCGTAAGCTGCACTGTCTATGTTGTGACACGGAAGCCATTGACGGCGCCGTTGTCTACTCCGCTCAAGCACTGTCTGTAGTGAGTAATGCCGCGGGCGAGCTGATCGCCAGTATTCACGACGTCAGAACCCATACCAGCGACGGCAACCTCATCTGTGACGTTGACGACCTACTCGAAGATATAAACAACCCATTAAGGAAATTGAAGTCCCTGCTAATATAATCTGCGTAAGTAGCGACGGGCCGCCAAGAGTGTTCCCTCCCTCGCTCTGGCCCTCGCTACTACGCTAAATGACAAGGAGTTACAATGAGACTCACCCTAACCGAATTCGACAAGCTCTGCCAACACGCTGGCATGGAAGTCAGCATTGACACTGCGAAAAGTGGATTCCACACGGAAATAGCATCGAAAGGTGACAACGGAGAGATCAAGCGCGACTACAAGGGAGCCCACGATATCCTGCTGGCCGTTGTCGATAACATCGCCGAAGCAGGCATCCGGTCAGCGTTGGCGGAAACGAAAGCCGAAGACGATGGGGAAGACTTTAACGGTTGCAACGCATGAGCGCCCGGATGCACCCACTCGAACGGCTGTCGAAGCCGATGAAGAAGGTGTTGAGAGCTCTACTGAACGGCTCGATGATCGTTTCGAAGGGGCCTCACTTCTGTGGCCCTCACAGAGTCAGGGACGGAAGAGGACGAAGCTATCGCCTCTCGACAGCCGCCTTTAATGGGCTACTCAATCGGAGACTGATAGTCAGCACCCTCTTATTGCGTCCCATTGACGTGGCGGGGTCGGCCGTAATGTGGAGACTGTTAAGTGTTAGCCCTAGGGCGGCCACTAAGCTAATCAACGCCCTCAAAGATACCGCCTGACGGACAGTGTTCGTCGGTCGGTTACTTCACATAAAAAAGCCTCCAGTTCCACCCACTGGCCCCACGCCCGACAAGGCGTGGAATACGCAGGGGCCCACTAAAGCCCAAATGCAGTTAGCGCCAACTTGAGTTCTGGAGCCTGCTTCCGAAGGCGGCCTAATAACCGGGGAAATCCAATGCCCCCATTAACGGTGAACAGCCGTCGGTAAGAAGCGGAACCCCGGGGTGAGTCGGTCTGAGGTTTGGACGCAGCACCGTCCCTGTCAACCCAGCCAGTGCTGAGCCATGTTGACAACCACAGTCCGGCTCGCTCCACCAAATTATCTCAATGGCGCAGATGAGCATAAACTCGCGCCTCCTCTAGCCCGTAGCGGGTGAGGGCTATAAGTATCGGTCGCTTCTCTGCTCCTACCAGGTAAAACGCTGTATCCATAGGGGATTCAGAGTCTGGGTATAGAGACCAGGCGGCAAAAGCAGGTGGAATGACGATGGTTTAACGTAAGTCCGATGTGCTGTTTTCCCTGATGTGCCTTCTGCCGGAACAGTTGAAGTGGTCAAATTGTGGCCAGAGAACCACCGGGAGGTGTGATGTATTAACCTGAAACGCCGGAAAATGCGTGGCATACAACGATCCAGTGGGTCAGAAGCGTGAGCTCTTTAGGGCCGCCGACGTACCCCAATGATCAAGGAGCCCTGAATTACTAAGCAAAGTAAGCTCTGATATATGGGACCACCCCCGGTGGGGTTGCTGTTTTTAACTTTACAAGATAATGGGCTCGATCGACGGGCTCGCAATATCTCCGCACAACATCAATCCGCGACCCGTCGATCACCCACTTAATAACCGCAAGGAGAAACCATGATAACCCTGACTGTTCCTCCCGTCTGTGTCATACTCTCGGCCGAGGCTAAACCTAAAATAGTCAGCGTCGACAATATGGCCGGCACCCTACTGAAGGCCGAACGCGACTGTCGGCAAATCCACTTAGAGCACAAAGGGACCAATCGGCGCTTCCGCTGTGCCTACAAAAATATCGGACCGAACCAGTGGAACCGCGTCGCCCACAAAGAGGAGCTATCAGACAGGAAGGATATTGTCTATAGCCCAGAGCTGTATGGCTGCCTCGACCTGATGACCAGCAATGAGCTACTGAAGGTCGTCTACTGCTGGGCAGATAGCGGCCGGGCATGGATGTTTCTGGCCTTGGAGGGATCTTTCGGTCATGTTATTAGAGTGGGAACACGGGAAGAGGTTCACACAGAACGAATTACCGCCCACGAACGACTACGCGACCGAGTGGTTGCCGCAGGTAAGCCCGACAAGAGACCTTTCTGGCTACGCCCAGGGTTAGAGCGAATGGTCGACATAGCCCTACTGACGGTGATATTGGGATACGTAGCGTTCTGGATATACCGAATCATAATCCACTAACTATATACCACGAAAGGAGGCAGGATGCCCCGAGCTAATTTTAATCGGGCCGCTGAGCCGGCCATCGTTCGACTCTGCTACAAGGATCGCCCAGGGATGTACGTAGGTCGTCTCGTCTGGGTACGTAAGTCGGGGAGCTCCAATGAGTTCTTCTGCCACCCCGGACCCATGTCGGATGCGTATGCCGAGGGCGGAAACGTCTACACGACAGACGGGATCACCTTTGCAGCCGAAGGAAACGATGTGCTACTGGAAGTAGCGGAAGCTCTCGAAGCGCGAGCTAACGGGCTACGCAAGCTCCATGAGACGGGCAACATTCCGTTTGAGAACGAAGAAATACAAAAGGCATTAAGTGCGATAGCCGAAGCGGTCGAAGGGGACTCCGATCCAGTGTCAGCCTCCTTGGAGCTGGCTAACCTTATGCTCTCCGGCACGGTGAGTTGATGTTTAAGTTCGACGATAAATTCAGCACGCCAACAATATCATGCGACGGATGCAAAGAGAAGATGCGAGCCTACAAAGTTGGCTGTAGGCAGACGTCCGGCAACACATGCCGATGTCGAGCTCAGGGCAGCACTCGTGAAATGGAGACAGCCCAGATCTACACCAAGCAGGAATTCCTCCGCTTCCCAATCTTCCCCAGTCGCCGGGCTCTAATACGCCGCCCTTTCGGAATCGAGCTTGAAACTACCAACGGCGCAGAATTCGCCCTCCAAGCCTACAGCATGTCCGGCTTCGGGGGGGTCGGTGACTCTACAATCACAGCCGAATTCGTCAACGGCCGACAACTGGAAAGATTAGAGCTATATTCGCCGATCTTTACCGATGACTCCGGCCTCGATAAGATCAGAAAGCTCTGCGCTATCCCCTTGCGGACCAACGAGTCCTGCGGGTACCACCTACACTTGAGCATCGACGGCTGGCAAGACTTGGAGCTACACAAACTCCTACTGGTCTGCCTTGCCAATAAGGAGCTTTTCTGGTCGCTGGTGGGGCCGAGACGCCGGGGTAACTCGTATTGCTATGATAATTACCCAGACAACGAAATGATTGACCAAATCGAACCGGGGCGTCGGTTTAGCCCGTGGGAAGCACTCGCTGATGGAGAGCAAGGGGTGATTGAGACGTTTGGCAGGGAGATGCAGGCCGACCCGTTTGGTGGATCGAGCAGCCACAATATCCGTCTTTGCAGGCAGATTATGCTAAGCAACCGATTGAACCGATACAACTGGCTGAACTTAACTCCGTGGGTGTCACGCAGAGCAATCGAAATAAGATCGCACGAAGGGACCGTAGACTACAACACTATCCGTTCTTGGATTCTTCTCTGGCAGGGGATATTCGACTTCATCGAAGAAACTCCGCTCAAGGCGTTACTGGAGAACAGCGGCGAGATTCCGCTGGAGGAATTGACGATACCGAGCGTGGCTGCATTCTACGATGCCAAGCGTATCAGACCTACGCCGACACTGTTTGAGCAAGATATTCCAGTTGAGCCGGTAAATCACGTTGATCCCCCAACCTACGTCGAGACTGTTGATCCTCCGCTTGAGCAAGAGAGAACAGCACTTGATCGAGAAATCATTAGACTCCGAGAGAGTATTCCGATCGATCCCGCTGTCGTAGAGTTTACCGCAGAACCTGTCCGCCACGAATACGGCCGTTCTCGATGCCCCTGCCGGTCGTGCAGAGACAGAAGAGCTCACATAGACAGAAGGCGGCGAACCCGAATGGATGCAACAGCGCCCACATACACCACGTCTGTCAATATGAATACTGGGACAGAAGGGAGCCCAACCTGATGTGTGGAATTTTTGGCGGGATCGGCAAACCCGATCCGAACGTAATCCGGTTGCTGGCCGTTTGTAACCGTGACCGAGGGATGCACAGTTGGGGGCTGTTTAACGGAAAGAATATCGTGAAGGATGCTGGAGACCCCAAGACCGGCCTACCGAAAGTGCCCGCGGAGTTCTACGACGGAGCTACTATAATGCTCGGCCATACCCGATTTGCCACACATGGACTGAAGACAGCCGAGAATGCTCACCCGTTCAACATAAGCGGAATGGTTGGAGCGCACAATGGCGTTATCTCCAATAATCACGACCTGCAAAAGAAATACGACCTGGAGTACGCCGTTGATAGTCAAGCTATCCTCTGGATGGTGGCCAACAAGGGGATCGACTCTCTCTCGGAGATTTCCGGCACCTGTGCTCTTTGGTGGTGGTACAAAAATAAGCCGGACCAAGTGCGCTTGTTGCGCAATAGTGGAAACCCGCTCTCATGGTGCCGGGACGGGGAAACGATCTACTTTTCTTCCGACGCAGACGACCTTCGCTGTGCCGTACCGGGGGTTGAGACGGCCAGCGTGCCAACTAAAGAGATGTACACCATTTCTGCACCCCGCCTGACTTTAATGAAACGCAAGGTGACAATCGGCGGGGCTGTGAATATGGGCTTTCGCGGCACCCCCATCTCCTACGGGAGCAACGGGGGCTGGGTTAATCAGGACGCCGGCCGCTTACTCGATCAGTGGTCGAGAAACCCGATAGCTATGTGCCCCGGCTGCTATCACACTCAAGCGCATTATGGTTACAGCTACTATCAACCGTTCGAGGTCACATGCTCACGCTGTTGCACCAAGTTCGAACCGAACAAGCATTCGGTTTACTGGCGGAACTACCAGGATCTGTGTAATTGTTCTGGAGTGGGGTGTGGAATCTGTGCCCGTACAGATATCATTGATGAATTCGGGATAGAGGCGTTCGATGACGCCGAAGAAAAAATATGCACTGCCTGACGCGCTCAAACCGGGTGCGTCTACTTATAACCCTAACATAGGAGGAATACGTGAGATTCAGCGTATCCTACAAACCGGACGACGAAGGGCGCAAGACCCGCGTTGTTGACATTCTCGACGAAGAGACCACAAATCGGTTCGATTTGAGGTTGAACTCTAATGCCCGGCGCTTCACGGCGTTGATTAATGGATTAGTCGACGACGGTCCGGTTGTCTACGTCGCTTACCGCCCCAACAAGAGCGGTAACGGCACAACCGTTCTTCATGTTGCCACCATCGTTGATGGTGATGAAGTGAAGCGTTACGACCTTCAGAAAAACAGCGACAACCGCAATTTCATTGCGGAAGTCAACGACCTGATCTCGTAACCCCTACCCGGCCGAGTGGGGGGAGAGCGATCTCCTCCCACCACGAAAGGAGCATTATGCTACCTGGAATTACAACTAAGGGGAGTATCATCACTATTGACCGGGCCCAGTTCACCTCAGACAGGTTGTTCTGGCGCATACCATTAGACGGGGGCACGCCGGGAGAAGTAAAGCTGATTTCCCTTCGGCTACTCCCTCTTGACGCCGGAAGTAAGGTGATGATGGCCGCCATTAAGCCAACAGGCCACCCAGGGGAAACTCTGATACCTGTTGGTGATATGTTCGATACCCTCGAAGAATGCGTCGCCGCCGCCAAAGAGAGGCTCGACGATATAGTCAAAACCGAGAAATCAAAGGAGAAAGACGGTGAATAGGCACAATAAGAGATGGTCGGCGACCGAACTTCAAATACTCAGGGGTAGCCATGGGAAGATTTCCCTGTCGAAACTGGCTAGCAGTTTTGGTCGCACAAAAGCTGCGGTTCGAGCTAAGATGAACGAGATAGGGCTCAATGACCCTCAGGACATCATGGCGGTCGGGGAGCAACCTGCCTCTACCGGTAGCGACAAATACTTGATCTTCAACCGGAAGGACGCCCTGTCGTATTACGATACAATCGACGAGGTTAACGATTACATGTCTGATCCATTTAATGGAAGTGAAGAGTTGGTTGCTGTGCGTAAGCTGGGGATAGTTCGCACCTATCACGACGACTAAAAGCAGGGGATTCGACCTCCCCTGCTTCATTCAAAAATCCATCGCTACTTTTCTTCCTCCCCGACTGTTTCAGGGGCGTCGGTTTCGACTGTCGGCTCTGTCAGTATCTCCTTGGCTATATTAGGACAAGCCATCTCCATACCAACAACATCGTCCACCAACATAATGCTGACCGGCCACGCCTTATCACGAACAGCCTGATCATACCAATCGCGGTCAAAGATAACCTTTCCGGTTTTGTCGTCATACGCTGGGGCACATAGAGCTACGGTGTTTGTGAAGGCGTCAATCTCCAGCAGGATAGCCCCGCCAGGATCAATCCCAAGTTTCTCCCAACAGGCCTTACCGAAACGTGCAAAACGGTCGCTTTGTGCCGCCTCTGGGCTTTCCGTAAAGTCCTTCCAGAGAAGGTAGAACAGGGTATATTTCTTCACCTCGAGCAGGTATAATGCCATCGGCGTGTGCTTAGCTTCGCCGTTTCTCATGTTCATCATCAAACGCATAGGGGATCCTTTCTTCGGTCTTCATCGTTTATTGGAAAATATCTAAGCCAGCTTTTATCGGAAAAGCGTGACGTTATTCGTTGCCAGCCCGGCCAGCCCTTCAGGTCATCGGAGCTGAAGTTTGAGGCCATCCATAGCGGTAGTTTGTGTGAGTAGCGATAATCAATCAGCTCCTCAAGCCGGGTGAGGTTATATTCACTACAATTAGCTGAGCCGAGGTCGTCAATGATCAGCAAAGGGGCTTTGGTCAGTCGGTCTGTCGTCCAATACGAAAAGCTACCGTCGTCCTTAAACTCCGAGTGAACCTTGTTGATGAACTCAGTGTGGGTCATATAGGCCATCCCAGAGGCAAACAGGGTTGATAGTTGATGTACCGGAGCGTTGGCCACTTCAGCCCAGGACAGGAAGAGTAATTTCGCCATCGCACTCAACAGGGACGACTTCCCGGTTCCAGTTCCACCAGATAATAGTACCGACGCTATCTTGTTGAGTTCGATCTCTCCGGCTATACCACGCAGGGAGCTCTCCATAGGCGCGTGACGGCCCTCAAACCATCTGCCCGACAATCGCTCCGGGAATCCAGCCGCCGTTACAGCACGCTTAGCTACGGCCATCCTATCGTCACGAGAGAGCTGGGACCACACGTCAGAACGTCTGCTCCCCTGTTTTCCGGTTGGTATTAGATGTCGGTTGCCTTCGTCCATTGCTTCTCGTCCTTTTCGATGGTAGGTTATTGCTCAGGAAGCGCTCCCAATTCTTTTTCATGGCTCGTGGGCTCTTAGCATAGTCGTCCAGCCATCCTCGGAGACCGCATATAGTTTTACTGACCTGCGGTAGCCCCAACCTCGTGGTATGTCCAGAGACTGCCACCTGTCCCTTCTGTGACGCCAACCAGGCATCGAATCTCTCAAGTGGTGTGCCCATACATATCTCCTTGTCCAAAGGCGGGTTCACTGCTCTCGAACCGGGCCAGTGTCTTCTGGAAGTACAGGCGTACCTCCCCGATCGGCCCGTCTCGATGTTTCATTACGATAGCATACGCTTCACCGGAAAACTTCCCTTCGGATAGTTGTTTTTGCGTAGCATATACTTCCGGCCGGTGCATCCCAATCACCACGTCGGCCTCTTCTTCGATCTTCCCGGCTTCCTTGAGGTCGGACAGGATCGGTCGCTTATCTCGGCGCATTTCGACGTTACGACTAAACTGACAGCCGACCACTACAGGGATGTCCAACTCGGAAGCCAGTGCCTTTAGGCGGCGGGCGAAGAAGCCAATCTCGTGACGGTAGTCATTGAACCGGACCCGAGTGCTCAGCTTCTGAATGAAGTCAACGAAGACTACCTCTATCCCTTCTTTCTCGCGTAGTCGCTTAGCCTGCAAGCAAAGTTGGTTGATGTCGATTTCGTGGGTAGCGTCCAAGAAATAAGGCCAGTTGGCCATTTTTGATTGACCGTAATTCAACTTCTCCCAGTCGTCTTCATTCAGCCTTCCTCGACGCATCGCCATAGAATCTACTCCGGCCATAGTACAGAGTGAACGGGACGCAAAGGAATGCTGTCCCGTCTCAGCGCTGAATACCAGCACCGGAGCCCCAGTTTTGACTATATTGGTTGCGACACAGTTCATCATCGCCGTTTTCCCCATCGAGGGACGACCACCCAAAATAATCAGCGCCTGCCGCTGTAGTCCACCAAGCAAACGATCCAAGTCCTTAAAGTCCGTCGGAAGCCCAGCTTTAACGTGCCCCGACTCCACCCCTTTAGCCCACTGGATTATCTCCGGTATGTATCGGCCTAAGTGGACCACTCCGCCTTTCTCTTTTTGTTCGGTCTGAGTTGAAAGCTGAGCGGCGAACTTCTCAACTTCGCCCAGGACGTCTCTTACCGACGAAGCAGACTGAGCTATATGCTGGAGATGCAGAGAAAAGATGATCGACTCTCGCATGGCGGCGGTACGACGAACGGCTTCGATATAGCGAGGCAACGCCCCGTCCGTGGTTCCAGCCTCGATAATTTCGGCAAGGTAGGTTCGATCACCAGCGCGGCTCAAACTTCCAGTCTGATCGAGTCGGTCAGCAACCAGGGTAATGTCCGGGCGAGAACATCCGGCATCTACCAGTTGGCTGATAGCTTCAAAGATAGCCCGGTTCTTAGGGTCGTAGAAAGCCCTACTATCAGGCAGCGCAGCGATCGCAACGTGAGCAGCGTCCCTGTAGCGCATACAAACACCAAGGATGGCTTTCTCGGCGTCACTTGACTGTGGTACCGATTCATTTGGCGCTGTCATCGACATCCACCCCTGTCAGTAGTAGTCTCGTCTGTGGTCCGCCAACTATGTCTTCTATGTAGATCGCCCCTCCTTTGCGGTGACACTCAACCAGGGTGGCGTAGACGCTCACCGCCTGTTTAACTACAGGGAACATGACCTTGACTCCGAGGTATCCCTCAAGCTGATGGATCTTATCTCGGAACGAAAGTGGAACGTCGAAGCTAATTCGAACCAGACCCTTCGCTTGGTACGCTGTCTGTTTTTTCTGGCTTGCTACCATTGGACTCCTCCTTCGGCGTTTCAGTGAAATTGTCGAGGTTTTCTTCCGGGGCCGACACGTCGGGGTAGATACTGGTCGGAGTGTCAGCGCCGGATTGCAGCGCCTTCATGTCCCCCTGTAGGGTCACCAGCTCTTCGACCTGCCATTTTGCTTTCGATTTACCCATGCGAGCCTCGATTCGGGCAAGCGATACCCCAAGATCACCGAGAGCTACAACCACTCGATCACGGGCCTTTTCGATGCCGCCGCTGTTCGGTTTAGCTATGAACTGCTCAATCTTTTCTTTTACGCCTTCCTTAGCTCGATCGACTATGCGATTGAGTAACCAGTTGGGAAGCGCTCCGGTAATAGCGTTCCTCTGAGCCTTAGACTGCCCAATCTGGAAGCGAACGTCTTCCTTGCGGGCCGGATCCATGTTGCCGTGAACGGTGTGGGCTTTAGACTGCCGGAACTGCCGTTCGATAGTAATTCCCCGCTCCAAGTCCACAAAAGCGGCCGTAAAATAATACGCCTCTTTCGTCTCAACCACCGGACGCATCGCCAACAGAGCGTTACCCCAGTTGCGCAGAGCGATCCGGGCTGCTTCGATCGACGGGCCTTCAATGCGAGAGCCGCCCGCTGACCAGCTATAGTAGCAGGTTTCTCCGGCCATAGCTGCCTCTTCCAGGCAACGCTTTTCAACCTCGACCAGCGACCTCGGTTCCGGGACGCTCATAGCTACCGCGTAACCGGTGTTGATCTGCTGGACTATTTGACCAGCACCCGGCACCATCGGCAGGGTTTCAGTGACGACCTCAGCCGTCTGTTCATCTCTACTCATAATCATAACCTCTTTTCTGTTTTACTTGGCATCCCTGGACTCCTTGAGCTTGGCCGCGATCTCGGCAATACTTGCATCATCAAATTGATCTGGACTCTCAGACAAGTAAACAATTGGCTTGTCAATACTGTCGGCTGTGGTCTGCCAGGGGATAGGCTCATTGGGTCGCCTCATCATAATCTTGCAAAGAGTATCGGATAGTACCGCTGGCTGCTATAACTTCCTCCATCGCTTCGTTAATGGCATCGGAAGCTTCATCCAGAAACTCGCTTTTGTGTGTGAGGATATCAGACACCGACCCATGCGTGCTATCTGACTTGTCTTCATCGGTGCTTGCTAAAGTTGCAATTTCCTCCCGGACGCAATTGACTCTCTCAACAGCTTCAAGCATCTCATCTGTAAATTGCTCCAGCTTGTTGACTAATTCTGCAATTTGCTTTTTGGTGCTCACGATTCACCGTCCTTCGCCAGTTTGAGTGCGGCGGTTATGTCGGACTGGGACTCTCCAAGTCGAGCTAATATTGCATCGCCGACCAACCTTTGCCATTCTGCTTCCTTGTTATCACCAACTTGCATTGCCCCTTGCCCCAGCCGGAACGCTTCACGAAGATCAATCCACAACTTTGGTGACTCAGCCGCGCCTTCCAACGCTGAAACGAGGGTGGCGATTGTGGATTTGAGGTCGGCGTTTACGTCGTGAAGTTTTAGATTCCTATCCCACAGCCTTTCGTTGTCAGCAAGCGTGTTGGTTAGTGATAACTGTTGGTTGTCGTTTTTCATTTTGAGGCGAACGACAGCCCTACCCAGCCCAGCGACTTCTTCATCACTCAGCCCGTCACAGGCGGTGTGTTCAGCAACTATCCTGTTGGCGTTTGCTTTCGATCTATTTCCATAAACTGTCGAAGCAATTACTTCATCTCCATCGTCTGAATAAATTATCTGAGAGTTTTTTGGGTTAGGCTCTTCATCATCTACGAGCCACTTCCCCTTTGTGTGTTTGTCAGTCATTGTCAATCGCCATTCGTATTAAGTAGCCACAAATGCCCCCTATAACCAACCAAGCTAAGACAATAATATAATCATTCATTGATCTTCCTTCCTTTCTCTATGACGGTGGAGAGGGTCCCCGATAACGCCCTTTCTTCTTCCACTTCAACAACATATTTTATGGTGTTCACCGCCTCCTCACACACTTCGACCAGTTCGGCGATCAGGGATTTGAGGGCGATGTTTTCTTGGATCAACTCGGTGGTGGGACTGACAAAATCACTCATTCGCTTACCGCCTTGTCTCAGTTTAAGTTTCTGTTCTTAGGGCCGGCCGTGGCAGTGTTGAATATCTCATTAACCTCTCGCATGAGCTGTTCCTGGATGCCCTCAAGGTTCCCTGCGTCATACATGTTACCACAAGCATCCAGCTCTGCCCTCAAGCGTAGAGCGGCTTCGTCTTTGGTTTCCCTTAAGGTTATCATTGCTTTCGGGATAGCTTCAAGAGCCATCTCGATCCCCGGCTCAGACATTTCCTTAACCCAAGCCTCACCCTCGCTGTGATCAGAAAAGGCTCGGACCTGCCACTCCCCGTCAATTCGAATTAGAATTATTCTTGTCATTAGGTTCCTTTCGGTCGAACACCTCTATGGCAGTACGAAGCTGGAGAAGTCCTTCGTTAATTACTCCCCAATCGCCCGCCTCTTTATCCCCGAGCTCCTTAAACAGCTCATCGACAGCTCTCTGTACGGCAACCATAGTGTCGTATAGAAGTTTTTGGGTTATTTCTGCACCTATTTTCTCTGTTTCAGTCAGTGGCATCTTTCACCTCTTCGTTGGGGCCGAAACGCTGGTGACAGACGTCCCAGAACCCGCATTGTTTTTTCGTACACATCATGTAGTTCCGGTTCGGGATGAACAGGGAATTCTCTTTAGCTACTTCGATAGCCTTAGCCACCCGGCGCACCTGCTGGGCGGCAAACGATTGCTTCTGTGAGCTAACGTCAACCTCGTGTTGAACGAGCTTCGTCGAAGCCTTCAGTCTGACGTGATGGAGGAGACGACCTCCCTTCACTGGGCGGCGATACTTAGCAGAAAAGCCCAGGGAGTACAGCCATATTTGAAACTGGTGAGAGAAGCTCGCCTTGCTCGGAGTTTTGCTGGTTGTCTTAACGTCAACCACCACGTCATCACGAGTAAGCAAATCGGGGATCATCACGATCGAGTAGCCATCCCCCGGTGTGCTGACCTCAATTCTCTCCTGAACGGCAGCAGGCATCAGCCCTGGAGCCCATACGGTCATGTGCTTCTCGGTCAGCTCCTGGCCTTTCTCCCGGATGTCAGCCGGGTCAATATCGTACCATTCGACATCCCCCTGCCTTGCATCGAAATCAGTTGAGAATAGATCGGTAACGTCAGCTACCGAAAGATCCCTCTCGCTTTCGATCTTCTGTTCGTACTGCTTACTGAGGGCGTCATCGAAAACGTTGCCGAAAAGCATCGGGCCAGATGGTGGCATCTTCAACCCTTCGACATATCGAAACATCCACTGTGCTTGACAGCCAGCAAACATGTTAATCTGCGACTGTGAGTAGTGAGGCATACGTAAACCTCCTTCGCGTTAGGGTTTAGCGAAACGAAAGAATCGTTGCAAATCCAACATAACCCCACTTCCATGTTTTGTCAACCTATTTTTTCAACAAAATTACAACGCATTATCCACCAATAAGATACATTCTGTGTGAGGTGTGTGCAAAGTTTTGCATAACTCTATGATGATTTTATAAATACGGAAGGCGCCGCCCGAATGGACGACGCCCTATCTCTGTCTACACATGGCAGATGAGCTTATTTCAGGAAGATCGAAACCCCGGTGTAAACGTAAACGAGGTTAGCGTCATCGGGGAGCTCAAAGAACTGAGCCCCCGCTGTTATCTTCATTTTGCTGATCGGTTGGTAGCCGAACTCCGTCAATAGCGGGGCTCGCCAGGGGTCATCGCCCTCAGTAATCTGAGCAAAGAGTCCCATGCCGGTTGCCACACTGAGTTTTGAATTCAGCCATACTTCACCGACAACATACCCAGCCAGTGCCTGCATCTCATTCGGCTCCGAGCTGGAGTAGAAGAATGCCGGCCTAAAGTAAACCTGCCCGGTTACCTCCCCTTCTGAGGACTTCGATATAACGTTGATGTTCCCCATGACTTGAACGGCCATCTTGGTGGTCGTTCCTTCCTTGAACATAGCCCCGACGTAAACACCGGCCGGCGGTGCCTGAGCCATACTGCTGCCCGCCATGAGCGTCAGCAGTAGAGCTGTGAGTAAGAATTTCATTTTTATCCTTCCTTGTTTCCGAGTTTGCCGAGGCCTGACTTAAGGCCACCAGACATCATTGCCGTAGAGATAACGGTTGTCCACATCGTGGCTGTGATATCCCCGGTTATTAGTAGTACGGTTGAAAGCACCATCAAAATTACGGCCATTAGCCATGTGCGGCCAAGACCTCCAAACATTTCTTTCATCAGGTCACCTCTTTCGGTGGTTTACGGTAAGCATACCGAATGTTTATATGTATATGGTCATTCGACCCAGTACCGTGACGTAAAACAAATAGCATGTGGCCCCAGGTTCGCTCCAAGTACGCCAGGATCATCTTGATCTGCTTCTCTGTGAAGTGTTTACATCGGATATCGACTCCCCTTTTGAACAGGTGAGCCGAATAGGGACTTCCCCCGACTTTGTCGTTTTCTTTCTTGGTGCGGGCTAGGCAAGTGATGATTATACTTATTCCGAGAGCCCTGCCTGCCCACTCTGTTAAAGCCAGAAGGATGGCCAGTAGCCGAGCGTCAATCAGATTATACGCCTCACGCTCGAGCCGCCGATAATAGTCAAGTCCGTTCTCTGTCTTGAAGTTGAGTGGCTGTGCCATTACCTCACCTCAGTGGCGTCCAGTATGTTAAGCGGGTCGGCGGTAGTGTCGGTCGAGAATCTCTTAGCTCTCAGGTAGGTCAGGGGCCGACCGGATCTAGTCTCAAGGTACAGCTCATAGTACGACCCGGCCGGAGTCAGGGAGGTGTTGACCGGTATCTGCCAGGTGAGTCGTCCGTTGGAGTCGGCCGTGTCTGGGTAGACAGTCGGAATAATTGCCCATGTACCACCAGCAAAGAATGGAGCTCCCAGTAAGTGGAGCTTGCCGATTATATTAACATGCGGGACCATACTTCCACCGCTGAATGCTCCGGTACTGATGTCGAGATAGGCGGTGATGTAGTCTGGGCCGGCCGCTGGGTCTGGGTCCCCAATCTTATATCCAATGGTTGAATCGGTCGAACCGGGAGTAAAGCCAAGGATTGTGTCCGTTGCCCAGACGTATCGAGGTGGCCCGTAGGAAATAATGATAAAGGTGTCGGCTTGAGTCAGTGTCATCAGCCCATACCCGGAAGCGTTCGTTAGCGGGTAGGCGGCGAGCACTCCGCCCAGCGTATAGACGCCGATCTGCACTCCCTGAACTCGAGTATCGTTCCCTGTGTCGGTGGTGTAATACCAAAGGGTGTCAGGGCCAGCACCGGAGCTGGTCGGTCCGTAGAATATGCTGGGATTGTTTGTAGCAAGGGTCTTTATCTCAGTCGTATCTTGCAAATCAACGAAACCGTTACTCGAACCAGACATTGCACCACCACTGAAGAATATCGCATGAGTGTTGTAATCGGTTGAATCGTCAAGGTATAGATGATACGTCCCTGATGTATCGCCATAGAGAGTGTCATTGTCTTGGGCTAAGTTTATCGGCACAGGAATACCACCACGCTTTGGGGTCGCCCAAACCCAAACGCTATCATGGCTCGCTTCGACATCAAGGTATTGGTCAATCGTTCTGACTGTCGCACTGATACTATAACAAGCAAACATGAGCGACCATACAGCTATCACGGCATAGATACCCCATTTACATTTAGCCAGAGCCTCACTACAGCTTAGATTGCGTTTCTTTCTCATTCTATTCTCCTATCGTCACGTTTCCACTAATAGATAGATTCCCACTCAGTTTTCCTCTTGTCGTGTCTGCGCTGGCTGGGGCAAACGCACCCATATATGTCGGGTAATCACCGCCCCGGCCACCCGTTATTCCCGGCGATCCCGTATCTAAATTATAGTTCCCAGCACCCTGATCTACAAACAATGGATCGTCTGTAGATGAATTATCACCCCACGGAAATGCAGCCTGCCATTCCGTGAGAGTATACCGCGTCAGACTCCATGCCGCAAAATGATTGTCTGCAACCCGGTGCCCGATATTGTAATCTTCATAGAAATCAGTCGCCGTACCCGAACCACTATTCACCTGAACAACCGCACCGTCAAAACCATCTGCATTACCATACCCAACACTGATATTATTGAAGGTAGAACAATCGAAATTCGTATAGAAAATCGACAGTATGCCAGAGCCATCCGTTGTATTATTGTAAATCGTGATGTTTCGTACCGTATCCCCTGTGCCGCCCCCGTCAAGTACCCTAATACCCTTCCCAATAACTAAATTGTGGTGTACGTCCACGTCTGCAATAAGCCCCTGACTGCCTACCCAAATACCAGGAACCTCAGTATCCGTTATTGTATTGTATGCTATTTCCATTGTCTTACTGGAATCAAACGTTCCCTCTGGCTTTGGTCCCTTAATATGGATGCCGGACTGTTGGTCGTGAATAAAATTATTCGTGAAAGTCGAACTGTCGGCATTGTAAATATGAATGCCGCTGGTATTGAAAGCCGAAGTGAAATCATTGAATGATTCGCACGGAGCACCACCGGCGTACTGTCCATTGGCGTATATTTCACAACTATCTACAACAAGAAACTTCACGTCCCCAAAACCATTAACATAGGTTATCACTCCGCCATTGTTGTCATTGCATGGCCCCAGAGTCGAATCAATAGTACAATTCTTGATTGTTACCCTATACCCTGATCCCATGTAAAAACCACGCCATCCAAACCGGAAGTGTATACCATCAATAACAATCCAACTCTTGCCTGATAGGTTTGAAACCATCCTATACGGAACTGCCGTGTCTCCGTAGATTATAGGGAAGTCATCTTCGTAATTCATGAACACAATATAATTATCCGTCGTCCCATTATTGTGAGGATAAAAGCCTTTGTTTACCACAGTGCCGGAAAAACTTACTTCTTCAGTAGAATTTTCAACGTAGTGGAAAGATGAGTCATCGCCAGAAGTAGAGTCCCCGTCACTAAGCACCCCAGACAACCAGTTGCCCGACCGGATGAAAGCCGTGTCACCGGCTATCAAAGTTGACAGAGCCTTTTGTACGGTCTCCCACGCGGCCCCTTCGGACGTTCCAGCCGATCCGTCGTTACCAGTAGGCTTGACATAATAGGTAGTCGCGCCAACCGTTTGAGCAACCAAAAGCAATAGGATTATCAGTAAATATCTCACGGTCACTCCGTTGTTATCATTATCATTTGCCCCACCGCCGTAGCTGCCACAACATTGACACCGTAAATTAAAAATCTAACATTCTGGGAGCCGTCACTTGTGCCCCATGTCGCGGGGTTATTATTAGCCAATATAAATTGATTATCCGTAGACCCAATGTTTTCAAAACGTACTGTCCAATTGGTGCCGTCCGTTGCAAAGGCCAGCCAGTAAGTTGTCCCGTTTGTCAGCGACACTGTGCCGCCCATAGAAAAATGCAAAAACTCATACGATGAATTATTTATTGCCCTACTCGCGGTAGCAAGTCTTGTGCCGGGTTTATTAGAATCATCATCGTATATGGAAACGGTTAATTGCTCCGTCCCACCGCCAGAAATAAACCCCCTGACAACAATGGAATCTAAAACGTCACCCGTAGTTCCATTGAATACGCACTTGGCGGCATGTGTTGCGTCGGCAGCTCCCACATTATCGTCAAAATCGCCATCCGCCGTTGAACAGAACTCTTGTGCGGCCATCGCCGAGACCACCAGCAACAAAACCAGTATGATTGAATAGAGTAATCTCATTTAGTCCACCGAGTAAAAGATTGTAAAACCTGCCTGAGTAATTGCGTCGTCAGGGTCGGCATCGAATAGCACGTACAGGGTTTTCCCTGCCGGTACAGTTGGATCGGTCATACCAGCAGTAACAATAGTCACCCCGGCCACTGTAGCGGTATCGTCAATGATTGTAGCGTTTGCAAATCCGATAAAAGCATCGGCGAATTTAAGACTGAACTCCAACTCAGTTGTTGGGTCAGCATTTAATGTAACCCTAAAGCTGTCGATAGTTATCGCAAATGGTATGTTTTCAGCCCACCACCATTCTGCGTCTAACGCGAAAAGCCCATCCGGGTTGGCAAGATTAAACGAATACCTCAATGGCCGCTCCACGAGACTGTCACCCACATCGGTCTTAGTTGTGTAATTCCAAGCGGCGATCATTGCCGAATCTGTTGGCGGCGCACCACCACCACCAGAAGTTCCACCAGCTAAACCACGAAGGTTGACGAATTTCGATCCATCAGTCAGGTCGTAAAGGGAATCACTCTTCGCATGGTACAGTACAGCGGCGATCAAAAACCCAGACTCATGGAACTCATCGGGGATAGTAGTTGGGACCGCAAGGGCGTAATCAATCTCTGCGTTGGCGACGGTGTTGAATGTATGGTCACTCGTTTGCACGTTCATATATGAAACGTAATTCAACGAATCCACGTCAGAGGCCGCACCCCAGAACACCAACCAAGCAAGGTCGCCCTGACCGCCAGTTGATATCGTTGGGCCGTCGGCATAATCTGCAATCCCGGATATAGAATCGAACACGGCAAAGCCTACGGAATCCGAGAACACCGGAACAACAAATGGGAGCGTGTTCGCATGAGCAACCCTATTCCCTACAGCAGGGACACGCACCAAGTCCATGCCGAACTCAACCAACCCGCGAGTAAATTGTACCGCTTGCCCACCAGTCTCTATTATTGGTGCAACCCCTTCATGGTAGTCGATATGAAGTGGGTGTGTCGTTCTTTGTACTAACTTATAAAGCTGTGATTTCGTGAGTTGTTCCTGCCGGATGGTTACAGCGGAGCCAGATACAGCACCGAGACTAACAGTGGCTATCTCAATAACAGAGTCAATAAGCTCTCCCGACTCCGAGTGTGATATGTTGGCAAGGGAATTAACCAGCACTGGAGTTCCACCGCCATATCTAAGATAGATATAGTTCACTTGAGAGGTGTTATCTGTCCCTGCTGTCAACGCAACAGAGTCTGGGACTTCATGGGCATACCTCTCAACCCCCGCGCCCTCGCCATCAGTCGAAAGCCAGAACTCAATTGAGTCTGCACTTGTGCCAAGTCCATGCTCGTTGTCGATAATGAAGTAAGCCGTTCCTGCCGTAGCTCTGACTACCGCCGACAATTCCTGTCGGATGAACCCACCGTTAAAGAAAAGTGGGTTGAAATTCACAGCACCAGTATCGGCAGCAGGAATAGTAGTCCAGCTTGTTACTTGTGGGGTGGCTCCATCAGTAGTGAAAACCTGTCCATTAGTGCCAGTGACTGAGGGTAGTTGTATCTCAGCAGGAGAACCTGCCACATCAGGGGCAGAGATTGAAGCCGACCCAGAGGTTGCACCGTTAAAAGTCATTGTGCCGGTTTCCGTGCCGGTTACAGTGACGGAATTTGCTGAAACATCACCCGTTGTCGTAAGGTCAGTACCGTCAAACGTAAGATCAGCGTCACCCTCAATGGTACCGTCGCCAGTCCATACGCCTATCTGATTATCTACGGGAGTGCCAACTTTACTCACGTCGCCACTACCAGCCGGAGTTTCCCACGTAGGATTCGCCGCCGCACCGTTTGATTGTAGGAATGTCCCGTTAGCCCCCAGCACAAGTTCTTGTATGGCCGTAGTAGTGGCGTTTGAGTAGAATAGTCTCCACGCTGTTGCATTCAATAAGGTGATAGATGAATCACTGAGCTTAGAATCAGTATGCGCTCCGGGATAGTATGAGAAGATTTGCGGATCAGCCACCCCATTACCAACTTTAAGCTGTTGTGTAGCCGGGTCCCACTGAATACGCGATGAGTCACCCGGCGCACCCGTACCAGTTTCCAGCCGTAAGTTAGGTCTGATGATCGTAGGCGTTGTCAGGATCGCATTGGTACTAAAAGCTACAACCCCAGAACCGGATTCGTTCGTTAGTCTATTGGCAAAATTCGCACTCGTGAATGTCGATAAGTGTTCCAGCATCGACACGGCGTAAGTGTTTATCTTGATGCCAGTAATCGTCGAGTCAACCAACTTGGCTCCGGTGATGGAGTCGTCGGGAAGCAACTCGATAATGCCCTCCCAATCGAACACCCCGCCAATGTTCGGGTCATAAGTCAGCATTTCATTTTCGGCGGGGGCAGACAGAGTAAAGACGTGCTCGGGTCCTATCGCATTGTCAACGATTTTATTACCGGTGACCGCACCCTCTGCAAGTTCGTCTCCAGTTATCGACTGCCCCTTTATCGTTACCGTTATGCTATCGTAGGGGGGGGCCGCCGCAGTGTCAACTGCTACAATAAAGAAATCTTCATCAAAGGTTATTTTCCAACCCCGATTAACATTCCAGCGCGTACTATCGAGAGACGGGGCCTTATTGATTTGAACCCCGGCCGAGTCAATCGAACCACCACCCGCAGGCGTTGGTGTCTGCAACCCACCTGTCGAGACGGGTCCCCACAATAATAACAAGCATATTAAGAAAAGTAATCGTCTCATCTTATTTCTCCAATTTCGATTCCTGTCGGGTCGTTATATTCGACAGCCTATTGATACTTTTAGTTAAAGCCTCAACCTGTTTCGCCAACCTTGTCTGCGTGTTTTCAGTAACGGCTTGCCTTACTTTAAGTTCATATACCATGCCGGCGACTGCCCAGGTTCCACCAATGGTAGCCAAAAACAATGCCACTATCGCGCTAACAATCCATTTATTGTTCTTCATCTCAGTTACTCCTGTGTGGCCTGGTTCAAAAGGTCAAGGAATTTGAATCGGTAATCCAATAGCGTCGACCTTGCCATCGCTAGTTGTTCTAATTCATGTGGCTGTAGTGAGGCTCTAAAGTCAAGGTAAAGATCCTTCGACAGTATTTTATTTGGATTTTTACTGTCGAGATAGGATATGAATTTCTTTATGGTCATTCCCATGTTGCCGTCAGTCTCGGCTATCATGTTCTTGATCCCTTTTATTGCCATAGCGTCGTCATTGTTGACGATACCCTTAAAGATAGCCTTCTTGTCTGCGGTAAGCGGAGACGTGGAGCTACCACTGAACCCTTGGTCTTCTTTGTAGCGATAGGCTTTGCCGGTTATGGTGAATAGGGCTGCCCGTTTTGGATCGAAGCTACCCGCGCCAAAGAACGCCTTACTGATTTTACCAGCCCGGGGCCCTGACGTTTCAATCGGGAACAGGGCGTTGGCGAGGTCAGACAGTTCCGTCGAATAGCCTTCCTTTAGCCCAAACGTTTCTGCTATCTGATTCACTTCTCCGACACCAGCGCTGGAGAAGAGGATAGAGAACCAGTCGCGGTGGTCCATCACTGGGTTCCTCACGTCGGGGAAGGTCCGTTTCCCGAATGTCGCCTCAACCGGGGCCTTTATCGCCGGAGTGATCAGGTTAGTTGCCTTATTGAGCACTCCGCTAATGACGTTACTAGACACGTTCTCCACCGCCTCCTTGAGGCTGATGCGATCCTTCAGAACATCAATCACATCCGTACTGACAGCGTCGAAGCCTGTAGCCTCAAGAAAGTCGGAGAATGCTGTCGGGTCTGTAATCATCTGAATCTCGTCAGATTCAAAGAAATCCTGCCAGAATTCTTGGTGAGGTAGGATAATATGGAAGCGGCTGCGCTGATTCGGACTGAGAGTCTCTTCGTATTCGTTCATCACTGTATTATTCCAAGTGGCGGCGGTGGCGTATAGAGCACCCACTTGGGTGGCCAGTAGCGTTTTCCCTGCTACCACCCATGCCGCTCCCCTTACGCCAGTAGACGCAGTGATTAAAGCGCCACGACCTGTTGCTCGGGAAAACCCGCCTACGGTCCTGCGATTGAATCCTTGCCTTGCAAAGAGTAGAGGCCAGAAAGTGCTGTTGATCTTCGCCCATGAGTAGAAGGGAGCAAGTCCACCACGTAAAACCTTAGTTTCAAACCCGGTGAAGTTACCGTAGTCTCCCAGCGTTTCACGGGAGATTTTGGCGGCCATGTCATACTGGACGCTCAACGCCTTGTCTTTCATTCCAGCCTTCAAGTATGCGTCGACCATGCTTTGCATCCCCTTTACGTCGGAGATGCCGGTCAGTAGCGGCTTGCCTTCACGGATAAGCTCAGCGTTCTTATAAAACACCTGGCCTCGCAGTATCTTTTCACGAAACGAGGTCACGAATTGAGATTTACTGGCAATAACATTCCAGCCATCACCTAACGCGCCCGTGATCTTAGCTCCAACGCTACTTCTCTCGATGGCACCCTGGAATTCCTGAAACCGCATCGACTCTAACTCAACAGCGGTTCGGCCGGCGTCAATCACCCCTCGGTCCATAGCGAGGAGAAGGTCGCCCTCTCTTATTCCTGCTTTATGGAAGTTCCACAAGTCTTGAATTACGCGCTTCATCCTATTTAATCCGCCCTTATCGAAGAGCGCTTGTGGGATAGCTGCGGCAACCCGCTCCCCGTCGCCAATAAAATTACGACGGTTATAGCGAACGATGTTCTTCATCAGAACGAGAGCCTTCCAGTTGCTTGTGGCTCTATTGAAAGCGCCGATGCTAGGGAAGTAGTCTCTCTGGTAATTCTTCAGCACATCAGCCAGCTCCTTTGGGATAACAAAACGAGTTCCCTGTCGTGGGATTAAACCCTTCATCGACGATCCTTCAAGCGAGGACTCCCATCCTGCGGCAGCCTCAGCAATCACCGCATCGAGTTGGGTTGCAGCTCGGTCAATCAGCTTACCGCTCTCGAACCAAATGTCAACATAACCCTTTGGAGTTTGCGCTCCTTCTGGTATTTTCGTTGATATGTCAGCGTAGTTGAGAACGTTTAGTTGGCGCTGTTCAACCATCCTTTGCTGCCTGAGATCACGTAACGCCCGATAGTAAACCTGGGTATAGTTCTTGGATATATCACCAGTCTCGACTCCGCTTCGAGGTTTAAGACGGATCGTGCCCGCCCTCTTCAGGAGTGAACCGGGAACGGCACGCCTGCTATTCTTCCCTGCCTTGTCGACAAAATCAAGGACTTCATGTGGGTAGTAATGGGCCCGAGCGTCGGCTGGCAGGTGTCCCCGTTTGATCAGGTCAGCTCGCATAGCATCCCAGAGTGTACGATGTCTGTTGTAAGCGTCACGTAATGCCGGGTCTTTGTCGAAGAACGACATTATGTGCTGTTGTGATTCGATCAAATCGGCCCCGTTGAAGTCACGTATCGCCTTTTCGCCGCGCGAAACCATCTCTATCTGGTCCTCTATGAGGGTTCGGTTGCGCAACAGAACGCGCTGAGAATGATCCAGCCCTGCTTCGATAGCAAGGATAGAGCTGTTGGCCTCTTGAGACGCGACGGTCTTGGCGTCCATTCCCTGCCGCAGTTGCTCTCTGACGTAGGAGTAATAGCTCTTGTTTTGTCCGCGCAGTTCAGGGAACGTAACGAAAAGCCTCTTGGCTTTATCGACCACCCGATCAAAATACTTATTAGCCGGAGCGTTCTCCTGCTCGTTCAGGTATTCATTGACTGGGTTTTTCAGGTCACCAGCTACGTCGTCGAGTTGGTGCGTTTGCTTGGCATCCCTTATCTTCTTCTCCAGCCTGGGCGTGTAAGGCTGTGGTCTACGACTGAATAGTTTGTCTATCAATCCGCCGAGGCCAGACGCCCTCATGTTGTCCGCTTGGGCTTTTTGTAGTTCGGATAGGAACTGTGAGTTCTTAGCCATCGCCGCTTCGAGCCCGTCAATCGGGATCGTTTCGCGCAACTGTTCTTCCAGTTTAGCTATTTCATCTCGAAGTTTATCGGACTTAACTATGTCGGCAGTGACTTCGACTTTTTCAACCAGCTCAGCTATCTCTGCTTCCAGCTCGACCGCTTTGCCCTCAGCTTCTTTGGTTTTCTCAGCAATGCGCTCTCGGACGTCAATGATCTGATCTTTCATATCGTCGATATGGTCTTGAATCGCATCTCTATCGGCCTTCTCTGAGGCGAAAGCCTTCTCTCGCTCCAGCTCCTCCAGTCCAACCTTGCGAACATCGCCGATGTCGTGACCCCCTTGGAGCCTCTCTACTTGCGCCTCCAGGTCGACGATCTGCTTTGCCAAGCCAGTCTTGGCTGCCTTGCGTTTCTTGCTCTGCTTCTTTTGCGACTCGATGCCACCCTCAAGTCTGGCAATTTGAGCGTCTGCGGCCCGAATAGCCCCCTCCATCCGGGTCTGAGTAGTCTTGTCCAGCGTTCCGCTGTCGATCTCTTCTTGTAGTAAAGCTCTCGCCGTTTTCTGGTCTGCCAGCTTTTGACTGACAGCTAAGTTGCGTTCGATTCCTTCGAGTGCGTTCAGGTCGACAGTTGGCGCAACTTGCTTGGGCTCCTTAGCCTTCTTCTTTTTTCTTTCCCTGAAGGCTTTGGCTTTAGCTATCTCCTCTGGCGTTGCTTTCCGGCCACCAGTTTTCTTGGCGGGGAGAGGCTCTTTGGGGATGCCTGTTTCTCCGGTCTCTCTCAATAAGCGATTAGCTTCCTTTGTCGCGGCTGCTCGAACAGCAGGGTCGGTGATGTTGGCCTTATCCAGCTCTATGCCTATGCGTTCCGATATTTGCTCGGCTTCAGTTTTTGGTTTTGCTTCTTTTTTCTTTCCCTTGGCAGCCGCTACCTCTTCGGGGGTCGCCTTGCGGAGGGCGGTGGGACCCTTCTTCGCTTGCGGCTTCGTTTCGGTCTTGATTCCAACTTGTTTTTTTGTAACTGCTTTGGCATCAATAGCTTTCTGCTTTTTCTCGGCTGCTTGTTTCGCTTTCGTTTCTTTCTTGGCCTCTACGGTAGCCGCCTTTTCGTCAATTTTAGCCTGCGCTGCCGCTGTTTTTTCTGCTTCTACCGCCTCGCGCTCAACCTTAACTTTCTCCGCTGCTTCAATCATCTGCTCTAAGGTACGAGCTCCACCCTCAGATGGGACGCCAGCCTTTTTCTGTGCAGCTTCCCGCTTCTTAATCTCTTTCAGTACGGTCTTCATCGAGCGAACCAATTCAGGGCGGTCGGCTATAGCCTGCTTGAGTGCTGAGCTGATTTCCTTCTTCTTCCCCTTCTGCCGTGTACTCCTGAGCTTGTTCTGGAGCGCCTCGACGACCACCTGAGCCATTGCGGCGTCCTCGAGTGGTATATCACCAATAATTCCCTTGATGGCCGCACCGAGCTCCGTAGTAGGTTCTATGTCTAATTCAGCTAAGGGGTCGCCGCGTTCAACGCGAGCAGCTTCTTCGGCTTTCATCTGCTCGACGTTCTTTTCGCCGATCCGCTGGTCACGATCAGCTTTAATCGTAGCTCGATCTCCCTCAAGAGTCTTGCGCGTATCGCCCCTGAACTCTGGCGGTAGCTCTTCATAGGCCCGCGTCAGCTCTCTCTCTAGCTCCATGAGGTCAATAGCCTCAGCCATCAGCTCTTCGGCTCGCTCAGGGTTGTCCTTGTGCTTCCTCATCTGATTTTTCTTGCGTTTGATCTCTGCTTGCACTGAACGGAGTGTCTCCTGGATGGTGACGTTGGCTTCGAAGAGCTCCTTGCCGCCCTCGAAAGCCTCTCTGTCAGCCTTGAGAGTCTTAAGCTCAGCTTCTGATTCTGCTCGTTGGCGGAGTCGACCCTTAGCCTCTGGCGACACGGTAGTTTTACCCCCGGTCCTAACTGCCCTCATGGTCGTGTGGTAGGCCAGAGTCGCCGCCATGATAACTCCAACGGGATCTTCTATGATCCGGTCCTGAGCGGCCTCGACCTCTTCTTTTGAGTATGGTGGTCGGACGAGCTCCTCTGTGTTGATAAACGGGAGCCCGAATCCATCAGGCATCCCACTTAAAGCTACAGCCACGTCCCCGCCCTTTGCGACCAGGAACTCTGGAATCCCTCGGATATAGAAATCAGCAGGGTTGTCAGCAAAGCCAGCGATGACTCCAGGCGCTACTCGCATCAACCCTGCGTAGAAGTTCCAGCTCGTGCGTATGATAGTTCCTGCGGCACCCTCTGGTATTGTGAGAGTAGCCTGCACTTCGCCTGTAAAGGGATTCTTCAGTGGGATCTCATTCTCACCAGCCGACAAAGCCTCGGGGAAGTTCCGCTCGTTCATCGTCTCTTCGGCCCACTCAGAGAAGTTTCGACCGGTCATTCTTTTGGCCTGATGTCCGAAGTCGAACTCGCCGCCAGAGAACATCTTTTTCGCAACTTCATTACTGCCAGAAACAAACGCTGAAAGTCCCGCCCATGCTGGATATACGAATCCCTTGTAGGCTTGCGTAGCTTCGTCAAAATTATTAACGACGCTATCCCAAGAATAAGATGGGATTGACTTGTTCGGGTCAGCATATTCAGTCGAGTCGGTGGACGGTTGGTTGTCAGCGGCCACTTGTACCACCATATCGCCATACGCCGATTTCGTGTCGCTGATTACGTTCTTGAATGATTCGATAACATCTTTCTTGCGGATGCTGCTGTCAATGTCGGGAGGGATTAGACCATAATCCATAGCTTGCTTGATCTGCTTGCGAATCACATCAGGTACGGCATCGAGCCCTTCGTTCATGGCCGTCTTGAGTCCCTCACGGAAATCCGGGTTGTTCTTGATATGGATATAGTCATCAGGGATTTGACCCAATACTTGATCGACCGCCGCGTCGTCGGCTTGACTCTTGAGAGGGAAGTCCCTGAAGCGAAAAATCATATCTTGAGTAGGAGACATAAGTCCAGCAAGGGCGTCGTCGGTGAATGTTACCTCCAACGGCTTAACGAAATCGTAGGGATTAAACTGCGTCACCCCGGAGGCGAGTGATTCCATAGCCTCACGACGTTCGTTTTGCTTTCCAGCGTCTGGCTTCTTCCTGAATGGCATTTATGGTGTTCCCTCCGGCTTATTACCTGTCGTCACTTCCCCGGGGCGCCCAAACAGTATGCTCTTAGTGCTCACAGGGGGACCTTCAGCCGCTGGCGTGTATTTGTCAACCATACGGAAGACCATTTCGACCTGCCTCGCGCTAAGGCCGTACTTGGTTTTCAGCATTTGAGCCCACTGCTCCTTATTGCGCTCCACCGCTGGGATCGAAAGGAATAAGTCTACTGCCTTGAAGAAGTTGTCTTGCTTGTTAGCGTTCATATTGCGGATATCCCCAGCCTTCATCGCTTCGTCATACAATTTTCCTCCGGTCGTCAGTGCCCGGTCGAGTATGATAGTTCCGTCTTCGTAGAAATTATCCATCATAAATTTTTCGATATGGGGGAACTGTTCGATTCGCTTCTTTCCTTGTTTTGTCCAGACGCCAGTCCCCTCTTCCATTCCTACGTCCCTCAACATCGCTCCTAATTGTCCTCTGAGCTGGCCTTGTCCTATTTTGAGAATTTCCATCCCGGAGTTTTTGTATCCCACAAATTTATTGAAGTCTTCGGCACTCTTCATGTTGAAGCCGGTTGCGATTTTCATCCACATCTGTAGACCCGTCTCTCCGGTGTCGGGGTCAGTCCATATCGCTAAGTCGTCAAAACTTCCTATCCCACCCTTTATGGCTGTTTCCATTGAGTCCCATGCACTAATGGGAACACCGTTCACAGTTTCTTCGGCGGGGGCCGATCCTGAAAAGATTTGGTTTTGAAGGTCGACAGGTAAACTGAAAACGTCCAAATCTTTAGCTATCCCAATAGATTCCGACAAGAGGTCGGGCGGTAAGCCCATAAGGCCTCTGCCCTGGGGGGACAATTCACGAAGCTCGGAGAACCGTTGGATCTTCTTCGTGTAAGCCTCACCGGCTACTTTGGATTCAATTCTACCCACCAACTGTTTTGTGGTCAAGTCGCGCAGGGCGGTTGTCCTGATACCTCTCGTCTCTCCTGGGCTAAGGCCGAGCCCTGTCTCAAATTCTTCACGGTGCGCCTGAAGGCTTAGGTCTTCTATTAACGACCCGGGAACGGCCCCACCTGACGTTAATAGGGTCGCCAGCGCTGACGCTTTATCTTCCTCTAAGCCGAGAGACAGATAGCTCTTTTGTATCTCGCCGATGCGCTGCGTTCGTCTTGTCTCATCTCTGCGTGCGCCGATAGCCTGTGTTATTAGCGGTCCGAGTAGTCGGCTCAGTGATTCATTGGCTTCCCTGAGTGCCATCCTCAACCTCCCGCGAACTGCTGTAAGAGTGAATAATTAAGGGCAAGGCCACCCACGTCGCCGATAGCGTCAGCAACGTTTCCGCCCTTCTGTGTGGCCATGAAGCGCTGCAACAACTGAGCAATCGCCGATTGACGTACTCGGGCGTTGGCGGTGGCTACATTGAACTGGAGTTGTTCGAATCCGAGAGACGCATTGGAGGCGGCAACATTGGCGGCGTTGATGGCTGGCAGGTTGACGTTGCGATATTCTTCCGAGAGCGACTCTCCGCTGGAAAAGACTCCACGCGAAGCTGCGTTGGCCCGGAATGCCTGCTGATTGTAGCCGAATTCTTCTTTGATTTGACTAAATTGCGCTCGCAATGAACTATCAAAAGCAGCAGGATCGGGAGTGTACCCGATAAAGTTTTCCTGTTGAGCGTAATTTTCGAGCAGGTCGTCAACCCAGTCCGGGATGTCTGGGCCGCTACCTCCGCCGAAAAGACTACCGATCGCTGACGCTCCCAGTCCCGCTCCGGCTACTGCTAATGTTGGAAAAGGCATTTATTCACCCTCCGCTCTGTAATGCACCGTAGCTGTGTCAGAGCCGTTTGACGATTTAATTAGAAACTGAGTTCCCGACATAGGGTAGCCCGTATAGCTATCAGTATTGGAAGTGTCAGCAACCCAAACGTTTATGCTATAGGAGGAATCATTTGCGAAGCTGAGGTCTTGTTTGCCGAGCACAATAGTCGTGCTTATGGTGATAACGGCCTGACCGGATGCCAGCTTAACTTTACCAGTAACCCGATGGAAGCCCTTAGCTCCCTCGCCTCGATTTATGGGGGTGCCGTCAATCCCGTACTGGGTCTTGACGCGACCCTCGGTATCTTCGTGGGTGTACCCCGGCTTAATTTCTAACATAGCAAGGATGGCCACTATAATCATGACGGTCGCTATCCAGTTGAAAATACGATCTTTCATCCTCATTGTCCATCCTCCCAGGGTATCCAGGCGAACCGGAAACCTGTTAGAGTATAATCCCCAAGGCTATCGTCTTCTATTTTGAATGCAAAATCTCTCATAATATGATCGACTTTGATCCGGGTCCGGTCGTCATCGAAGTCGACTGCAACCCTCTTAGTCTCGATGGCCTCAGAGCCTTCGTTGTCATAGAACGTCAGGCCGAGCGAGTCACATGATCCGTTTGCTACAATCTCCAACCAGAGTATTTTCTTTTTTCCCGGTCCTTCGAGGAACGCCTTCGTTTTTAGTTTGCCAACAAAGGGCACGGTTCCGTCGGAATCGGTTGTAGTGTAGTTCCAGCGGTAGAGCGAATCGTTTTCTCTAAGTAGTATCCACTGGTCTGTCCGGTAGTCGAGCTCAGTTGTGTCGTAGTCGAATAGGGTTGCATCCTGCAAACCGAACGTGTAGCAACGCCAATGGGGGGCGGGGAAGTCACCGTAGACGTAAGACTTCTCGTTGATCTCCGAGGTTATAGCGACCGACCACCAGTATTCCCCCTGGAAGATGCCGCCCCAAGTCCGGGGCATCTTGTCGCCTACAGAGTCAACTGTATTCTTGATAACCCACGAGACCGGCCTATCGTCAGGAGTTTGGAATCGCTTCACGTCGTAAACGCCAGTGGTGTGAGCAAAGAAAGTTTCGTTGGCTCCGTAGGCGAGAGACCTTGGCGCCGACACTCCTACCTGGGCAATCAATTCGGTGATCCTATACTGAAAATATGAAAGCCCGGAGAGTTGCAAGATCGAGTTTTGCCGAAATATCATAAGCTGATCACTATCAATGCTCAACAGGGCCACCAACCAATCGCCAGCAGCAGTAGAAAACGCTATCTCTTTGTTTGGTGGCCAGTTGTACGGGCGACCAAAGTCGGACCAACGAAGCGAACTGATACTCTTCTGGTCGCCGATAGCATACAGCCTTGACCCGTGCGCTACGACGGCAGAGGGCTGGAAGGTGATTGTCGATTCGGTATAGCACGGGTCCTCCGGTAGGTCACCGTAGACGAGCCCTTCGCCGTAAAATTTGTAGCCCGTATAAGTCGGAAAGGTTGAATCTCTAACCCACAAACTATCAGTCCCGCGTATCCCAAACGGATCGTTGTGCAGCGAATCTCCTACACAATAAAACTCTTTCGTCACGACATTTATGATGGAGATTGAATCTACGGCGACATCAACTCCAACGTCAAGGCTGTCCCAGAATATCCAATTCCCGACTCCGTATCTTGGGATCACCCCAGGGCCCATCGCCTCTATTATTACGTTGCAGGTATCTAAAGGGAAAGAGTGGGCCCTCAAAAGCCACACGCCCACAATTCCACCGTCGACAGGAGTTAAGATATTTTCGATGATGGCTTCACTCTCGTTCACCGCAAAACCAAAGAGGGTTCCGTTTGTGGACGCTGTCGTTGTGATCGCCCATGTAGGCGGCGATGCATAAGAAAATACACCATTCACGTCTACATACACGATAGAATAGCCAACCAATAAAGTGTCGCTGCAACCACTACCCACCACTCTCCCTGAATGACGAATCCCTGACCCATCCGTAGTAACGGTATCCTTAATGCGCACGCCGGGAGAGCCCGGAGAGTTAATTACACTGAGGCGATTTCTAACGCCGAATCCCCATTCATAGGTTGCAGTATCAGCCTGATCGAGTGACCCAAAGGCAACATTGTCCGTGTAAGTGCCTGGGTCGGTTTGTGTTGTAGCAAACGAATCTAAAGCTAAGTACGTGCCGGCCAGTCCGTCGTCTCGATAGAGTAGGATCAAGTCGACGTCGGTCGAATCAGTAACCGGAGCGAAATTGAAGAGAAAATTTTTAGAGTAGTTACATCCAACCGACCATGACGGCATGGAGAAATTAGACGTATCGTTCGACGTATTCACGTAGGCGTATTTGTATCTAACTGACCCGGAGATAGTACCGGCTCCGTTGATCGGGACAACCTTTATTTGTCCGGGACCAAGCGGGCGGGATGGATAGACCCAGTTACTATCGCTATTGTAAAGCAGGAGCTCCGATTGAGTGGAAGCCAGCGCAAACTTGTCGCCGGTAAGGGTAGCATAGTCTATGTTGTACGGGTGAGTCGCGTCGCGTCTTCCTGGGAATAGTCCGACGTAAGCTGTGGTTGTGCAGATTTCTTCGGCGTCGTCACATAAGGTCACGACGTACACCGAATCCCTCAGATCGCCATACTGGAGGGACTTATGGCGGATCGTCAGCATCTTCTTGCCGTAACCAGCAAAGAACGGGACTATGCCGACCATCGCGTTCGCGCTGTCGCCGGTAGTGTCAACGTAATGAATGGTCATCCCGTTTCGTCGCTTCAGGTTACCAAATGCGTCGTACTCTAAGTTGTCGAAAATAGTAAACTGATTGTCTTGCATCAGAGAATTAGCCACCGAATTTACCAGCCCACCGGAAAGGTCCATGACGGTATAGATTTGGACTTGGCCGGTAGCCGTGGCTACGCAGAGAAACAATGCGAGGAGAATCTTTAAGGCAATCACTGTCCCTCCGGTCTTGCTACACCCATGTCTATGCGAACCCACTGCCAAATTAAGGCTTGTTGTTGGAACATTCTCAAGTAGCCGTAGTAATATCCAAGAGCCTCTTCGACGATGAACCCCTGTAGGTCGGTTGGAACCTGACAGATGGCGTTGGTGTCTGTCCCCATGCTGGTAGCGGCGGCTAAGTATTCAACTCGAAGCGTGTCGCCATCGCGGAGTGCGCCCTGGTAGATCACTCGGATCGTGTCGTCATCGCGGAGTGCGCCCTGGTAGATCACTCGGATCGTGTCGTCGGCCAGTAATCCGCCACGATAGACGACCTTAATAACGTCGCCTGCTCGTAATCCGCCACGATAGGTCACTCGGATCGTGTCGCCGGCCAACAAATCCTCTCCCTTTATGTAAACATCGCTACTGTCGATACCGTGCTGATTAACAGTATAACTAAAAACATCAGTGTCGTTTACGAGGCTGGGGTTGGCGAGGGCGGCCCACCATTTGCCGTTGCTATGAATCATCACGGACGCTATCTCTCTAAAGTCGGCAGGTAGTTGATATGTACTGACGCCATTCTCACTGACGATATCATGCCGTCGATCAATGCCCGGGAGGAAACCTTTAAGGTAGACACTAGCACTATCGACGAGCGCCTGGTGGACGGTGTAATTAAAAATGCCGGTGTCTTGAGTGAGTCCGGGATTAGGGATAGCTCCAATCCAACTGCCGTCACGGAGAACCATCACAGCACTTACCTCTCGAAAGTCGGACGGTAAGAGGTATTCATTGGAGTAGGCTACATACGTAAAATCAAAACTTCGCTCGATAATCGGGATGACTCCTTCAAGGTAAATAGAGGCACTGTCAATATCGTGCTGATGTACAGCATAGCTAAGTACGTCGGTGTCATTTACCAG
>SDBT01002520.1_pt1 | contig 32306 bp, 51 predicted proteins | sample 2277101 | NCBI WGS metagenome assembly SDBT01 (sample SAMN10404973, study PRJNA504765) | marine sediment metagenome | isolation source: marine sediment core GS10_PC15, 103 cmbsf | place: Arctic Ocean: Southern Knipovich Ridge | collected 2010 | reverse complement strand
CCTATGACCCACAAGGCGAGGATGTCATATATGATGATTTGGCCTTGCCTGTTGGAGATGTTGAGGACTTTCTGGACAGAGACCCCGCCAAGGCTAATGTTTTTGACAAGTTCAGGGCAATGACGGACGAGCCCTCTGATCTGATTGACGTTCTTCCGTTTGCAGGGGGGATTAAGGAAGTTACCGAAATAGCCCAAGTAGCGGCGTCTGCCCACAGGTTAAACAAGGGCAACGCAATAGAAGGAGACCAGGACAGGCTTGTAGAGTTCTTGAAAGAAGCCAACAAAGACACCACGTTTGGCTACAAGGTTCTTGATACCGTTTCTAAAATGCCTGCCTTTATGGGAGAATTCCTTTTGACCGGTGGGGTATACGCTACCGGCAGAAAGATTGGCACAAAAGGCGCGACGAAAGCTATTAAGAAGTTTTTGGGGAAACGCGGGGAAAAGCTTTTAAAGAAAAAGATCGGAAAGTTAGGCACTAAGGTTGTGGGTGGTGTTGCCGGCGCCACGATCCAGGCTCCAATAATGGGAATGCCAAGGATTGTAAGCGGCACCATTGAAAGAACGATGCCTAAATTAAGGCTGTCAGAAAACGCCAGGGGCGAACTGGAAGCCATGATAGTCGGTGAAGGTGAAGACTTAATGCCGGCCGTACTAAAGTCTTTTGGCGACCAATGGGCCGAGACTGTATCAGAGCATAGCGGTGGTCTGTTTGCAGAGCTTGGCGGCATGGCGAAAACCGCCGCCATAAAGTCCGGGCTATTTTCGGCGCTCTTAAAAGCTAACCCTGCAAAATCACCCGATAAGGTCGTGAATCTCTTTGCAAGAATGGGGTATCACGGCGTTATCAATGAAATGATGGAAGAGCGATTAGGCGAAGTGCTGAGGGCTGGAATAGGCGTTACGGAAGGATATGCCTTTCCGACCCCTGAGCAGTTGGCGGTTGAACTGGTATCTTTCTCTGTACCTGGTGTTATTAGAGAAATTGGCTCCCGCGTAATCAAAAGAGGTGATGCTGCTGACAAACAAGAGCCTCCGCCGCCGATCCCGCCGACAACCGATACCCTGGATGTTGAAGATCCGGTGCCCAGCCTAATAGCCGCATATCAAAACGGCGATGTAGACCGAAATGTTTTAGAGGTTGCCGCCCAGCAATTCCCTGAGCGGGCCGAGGAGTTACAGGCTGTTATTGCTGCGGACCCGAACCAGTTGAAGGGAAAGAAGCAGGCGGTTTTAAATAAACACGCCGAATTTATGCAGCGAAAGATAGGCAAGAAAACCGCACAGAAGGAAGCCGAGGCCAAAACACGGGAGGATATTGCGGAAGAGGAGGCCCGGCTTGAAAAAGTAAGTGCAAAAGCAAAGAGAACACCCGAGCAGAGACAGGCCCATATTGAGCAGGAATTAGCGCCAGATATTGCCGTTGAAGATCAAGAGGCCCGGATTGACGCAGAGCTTTTAGAGGTTCAACGATTAGCCCAGGAGCGAGTTGATGAGGCCACACAGCGCCGGGACCAGACCGCTCTTGAAGAAGCCATCCTTGACCTGCAAGCCGTTAATGCCGAGATGGAGAAGCGGGACCAGGCCTTGAGAGCCGCTATTGAGGCGGACGAAAAGAAGCCATCGCCACCTGTAGCCGAAAAGCCCACTCCCCCGCCCGAAGGGACACGGGAAGCTCCCGAGGGTGAGGGGGCGGCACCAAAAGAATCACCCTATTTCACCGTAACACCCAAATCACAAACAATGGCCCTGGACGATATCGTTGTCCGGGAACCTTCTTTAAAAGAGGAAAAGCTAACCACAGCTCGGAAACGAATGGCGGCCTCGAAAGAAGGTACCGGCACCAAAAGAGAACCGTTGTCTGTATACAAAAGGGCGGATGGTAAGTTTGTGGTATTAGACGGCAATACAACGCATGCCGTTTTGAAAGAGCTTGGTGAAACAACCGCTGTTGTCGAGGTCAAAAAAACGTTAAAACAGCCCAAGAGAGACCTTGACGCTATATACGCAGAGGCCAAAGAGAGTTATCCGCTACTACAAAAGCTTACGAACGAACTGGCGAAAAGATTTAAAGGCAGGGCTTGGTTTCGACCAGGCGGGCAGGTATTAAAAGAAAGGGTTCGGGCCGAGGAGAAGGTCAAGCAGTATGGTACTCCGACAAAATCAAAAGATATTATAGCGTCTACGGTCTCCTTTAAGACAGAAAAAGAGCTGTATGATGCCTTAAAGGAAATTGACGATAATTACGAAGTTCTTGATCTGAAAGATCGCTTCAAAATCCCGCTGACATCCGGATACAGAGATATAAACACAACCGTGCGGCTACCCAACGGGCATCTTGCCGAGATTCAATTTACAAAGGACAGGCTGTTCGAAGCTAAAATTGAAGTGGGTCACGCCATCTACACATTCGTAAGGGCTTTGCGTGTTGTGGGGTATGAAGATAATTCAGAACAAGCGATCAAGTTTGCAGACCAAGTAAATAAGCTTCAAAAACAATACTATGAGGGTGTCTACGCTGGTTCGTCTACGAGCTCCATAGCTCTCTCCTCTGAAATTTCGAGAGAGCTCGAGACGATATCGGCTGCCGCTGCAGAATCCATGGGGACGCGCTTTCCGGGATCCAGCCTGAAGAGCTTAAACCCACTATTGTCTAAAACAAAGGGAACACCTTCTGAATCAAAGAAACGCTCTGACATAAAACCACCTCCTCTTGACAAAAAGATACAACAAGAAGAGCCAAAAGTCAAGCCTGAACTCGATGGAATAACCGTAAAGGTCGAAGCAATAAACGAAGAAACCGGGACCATCTTTGAAATCGAGGAAGCCGCTGCGGAAGCACTGGCAGATAATGAAAGTAAATCCGAAACACTTTACAGCTTTTTGGAGTGCCTTAAATGAGGGTAATAACTAAAGATAAGGTGCGCGAAATAGGAAGGTCTGGGAAGTCTGTCAGGCGTATTGGCAGACACAAAAAGGAAGTACCGGCCAAAAAAGAAACCCAGAACAGCCACCTAAAAGCGATTCGGCAACTTTTGGGAGAGTTGTTGTCGAGGGAAATCCCGGCGCCAAAGGTGGAAGTTAAGATGCCGGAGAAGGTTTCAATCCATCCGGGTTTTGATGTTATAAGGGGCAAAGACGGTTTTATTAGTGAAATTGTAGCAAAGGAACAGTAATGGCCTATCTTCCGACAATATGGAAAAATAACGAGCCACCCGCACTTAACGACGAGAATCTCAACAAGATCGAGCTGGGCATTAGTGACGTTCACGACGAGGCGGCGCTGAATACTGCGAAACGGCACACCCAAGGAACCGATACGGCACTGGGAAGCCTTGGCACGAAAGCTACTCCGGTTGACGCGGATAAAGTTATACAGCGTGACAGTGAAAGCGGAGATGCCCTGGTAACTTCGACCTGGACTCAGATTAAAGCATTCTTAAAGGCTTTTTTTGATGCGCTTTATTTCCTCAAGACGGAACATATTAATTCCTCTGCCGGGGCCGCTGATGCCGGAAAACCGATAAAGCTCGACGGCGATGGAAATGTTGATGCCACAATGATTAACGATGGTGACATAGATCATGGGGGAGTCGGTGGGCTTGGCGATGATGACCATACTATATATTTACTTGTTGATGGCACAAGGGCCATTGAAATTCTCAAAATACTTGACACCGGAGGGGATCATAATCTACGCATTAAACCTAACGAAGACCTGTCAGTAGACAGAACGCTATCAATACAGACCCTTGATACCGACAAAGAACTAATCATAGAGGATAATAATTTACTGCCGTATACAGGCTGGCCAACAACCCCCGGTGTAACACTGTCATTTGTTGATGGAACACGAACATTTACAGTTACCGATGGAGGTTCCGCATTTTATTATGTTAAAGGTGTAAGATATATTCTTGGTGGAAATAAAACTGTTGTAATTGATGATACAGAAGGTGAATGGTACATCTATTTTGTTGGAACTACGCTTACTGCCTCTCAAGTTATGTGGGATATTGCAGCAAATGATGTGGCTTACGTATCAATCTTATACTGGGATGCTACGAATAATAAGCAGATAATTCTTGGTTATGAACTTCACGATTATCTTATGGCCGGATCTACCCACGAAAGATTTCATTCTGGGGGAGGAGCCGCTTTTAACACTGGCCTTGGGGTATCTGATGCGGGAAGTGAAGATGTTAACATAGCTGCAGGGGAGATCCACGATGAGGACATTGACATCGTAATTACTGACGGTGCGGGCGGTGGCCTTTTTGAGCAGGTTCTTTCACCGGCAGAATACCCTATTTATCATCTTGATGGTGCAAGTAATTGGAGAGTACTTGAAACAACGGATAAAAAAACTGCAACCGATATTGGATATATTGATGGTTCAAACGATTTAAAATATAATAAACTAAACGGCACTTGGGCATTAGCTACAGCCGGCAATAATAATTACATAGCTATGTGGATTGTTGCTACTAATGATTTAACAGAACCAATTGCAGCAATTATGGGTCAAAGAATTGATAATACCGTAGCCCAGGCTGAGTTAAATAATGTTCTTACCGATTTGGTTCTTACCGGAATGCCTTTTACTGAAATAGTATTTCTTGCTCGTGTTATTATCAGAGATACTAATTCCGGTGTTTATTATACTTTAGAAGATATTACCGATCTTAGATCAACCAATGCAGAAGGAAATGCTTCCTCGCCGGTTACAGGAGATCATGGCGCATTGGCTGGTTTGGGTGATGACGACCACGCTCAATATCCTCTGCTTGCTGGAAGATCTGGAGGACAGACTCTTTCTGGCAGTGAAACTACCGCCGAAGATTTAACTTTAAAAGATAATACGGTTGATAATAACTCGATTACCGTCACGCAGATAATCGCGTCAAAAACTCATACAGATGGTGACGGTTCGGATCATGCTGATGTAGCTACCAATTCAGCAGCCAGGCACACAGCGGGAACCGATACAGCATTGGGAGCAGTGAGTACAAAGAACCCGCCGATTGACGCTGATAAAGTTCTATATCGCAATAGTGTCAGTTCAGATGTTTTGGTCACATCTACATGGACTCAGGTAAAGGCGTTTCTTAAAACATATTTTGACGGAGTTTATCATGCTTTAACCACTGTTGGAATTGCCAATAGTAACTTAGTGAAAATAGATGATGCCGCTGCAGCAGATAACGATTACTGTAAACTTACTGCCAGTGGGGTTGAAGGGCGTTCATACTCTGAAGTAAAAACAGACCTAAGCCTTGGTAATGTAAGCAATGTAGCGGTTGACGACACCGCTTACAATGCAACCACTTGGAATACAAACACTGATGCCCCGACCAAGAACGCTGTTCGTGACAAAATCGAGACGATGGATACGGCTATTGGGCTTAATACTGCCAAGGATACCAACGTATCTACGAACCTATCAGAAGGCACATCCACAAATACAACTGTTGATGTAAATAGTTCAGACGGTTCAAACGCAACCCTTGCTTCTGCAAGTACCACAAGGGCAGGGCTTCTTACCAAAGCCAAGTGGGATGAAATAGTTGCGAATACAGCCGCAAGCCACTCTAATGCCACAGACCATACCCAGGGCACTGATACTGCTCTTGGTGGACTTGGTACGAAAAATCCACCGATAGATGCGGATAAAGCGGTTTATCGGGACAGTACAGATTCCGACGCCCTGGTTACATCCACCTGGGCGCAGGTTAAAGCGTTTCTAAAGACTTATTTTGACACATTATATAATAAGTACGTTCATCCTAATCATAGCGGCGAAGTTACAAGTGCGGCTGATGGAGCGACAACTATAGCTGCTGATGCAGTTACCTATGCCAAGATGCAGAATATCTCGGCTACTGATAAAATTCTTGGTAGAGAAACAGCGGGAGCAGGGGATACCGAGGAGATTGCTTGCACGGCAGCGGGAAGAGCACTTTTGGATGATGCAAATGCAGCGGCTCAAAGAGCAACATTGGGGGCGGCTGCTTCCGGCGCTAATTCAGACATTACATCGTTAAGTGGAAATGTCACCAATGCTACTAAGTGTGCTTTCAGTGCTTATGTTGACACAACCCAACTTAATGTAACGGGAGATGGTACACTTTATAATGCCCTCGGAGCTTTTTGGTCTGAACGGTTTGATATAGGTGGCAACTTTAACAGTACGTCTGCCGATGGAAATGAAGGAAAATTTACGGCACCAGTTGGTGGAACTTACAGACTTTCCGTTGTTCTATATGTTATTGGAACAACAGGAGCGCATACTTTGGCTGACTTTTCTTTATTTACATCAAACAGGACTTATTTTCTTCATTCACTTAACTACTCCGCTTTGGGATCTCCTGGTGGTGATTTTATGTTAGGTGGAGGATTGGAGGTAGATATGGATCAGGGCGATGTAGCCTATTTTTCGATAAACGTTTACAACGGTACAAAGGTTGTTGATGTCGCATTCTCAAATACAGTATTTACAGGTGTACTGCTTCATTAGGAGGGTGAAACAAGATGGATATAACAGTAACAATTTCAGATGAAGGGTTTAAGGTCTTAGAATCATGGCTTGGAAAAGGTCAGGTTCAGCCTTGGCTTCAGCATGCACTTAATAATAAGTTAAGAAAACGAGTTGATGCTTCTATTGTTGAGCATACAGACAAAAATCCAGCGAAAGTGGTTGATAGCGATAAGTTGCTTATATTAAAAGATGTTGTATTGGCGACCAGAGAAGAGCGCGATGGTCTTGAAAGATCATAGATATGTTGACAGGATAAGGAAATATTTAATAAGAGGTATGAATCATGTGGGAATTTGCTGACCAGGTTTGGCACTTTTTTGAAGCTGAACTGGAAACTATCTGAATAGGTGCGCTATGGAAGAACTGCTTGGACACATAAAAATACTGATTTACATCGGGGTTCCGCTTGTCGCTTTTGTAACTGCATTTGTCAGCCTGAGATGGTCTATAAAGACTGTAAACACTAAGGTTGATACGAGCATAAAGGCCGTCACAGACAGGGTAAATACTATCGAGAAGGAATATATCAAGGAATTAAACGATGTTGACGATAAATTAGATAGGGTGTTTGCCCTTTTTGAGAAAAACAATGGTATCCGGGAAAAATTCGAGGAAAAGTACCTAACCAAAAACGATCATAAAAAAGATTGCCGGTTAAAAACTATGGAAATCAACGATGCAATTCGAGAATCAGGGGATGAAATCAAAAAGGCGGTGGCTGATGAAGTTACCCAAGTTCGAGGCGATTTAGAGATAATTCGCAAGGTGTTGGAGCGACTTACTCCGCGGTCTTTTGGGGACGTCATAGTACCACCGGTATAAACAATGCCATGTCCGTCAAACAGTATATTTCCGAGAAACACTTTGTATCCGGGGCCGTGTCCTCCTGTGCAACACCCGACGGGCGGGGGAGATGGTGGAGGCGGGTATTTAGGTCCGTATCAGCTCCCGGTTAAGAAAACGGCTTTAGAGAAATATCAGCTTAGGAGGCTTACAGAGATCCATGCAAGGCACAGGGAACGAGTTCTCAGGGATGATCGAGAAGTTATGGAATTGTTAGCAACGGTTTTGCAATCAGGGATATTAGAATGAGCAGTCTCGCTTATTGTATCAAGAAATTCAAAGGCCGGTTAAGTTCTTACGACATTGACCAGATTAAGGGTTATGCTGCGGCCTATATCAAGGAGGGTCATAGCGGCCCGGAGTCTAACCAGGGAGCCGTGACCGATTATATTGCGGACCTGGCCAAGGAGCGCGAGGATGTTGTATCTCAGATTCAGGTCCAGGTGCCGGGTTTTGTGGATGACTACAAGGCTGCTGATCTACCGGATGTGGAGGCAGCTCCCGAAGCCAAGGCAGAGGCCAAGGTTGAGCCACCGGCTGAAGAAGTCGAAGCGGTTCCCGAAGCCAAGGCAGAAGCCGAGGAGCCAGCCAAAGCCGGAACCAAAACAAAAACAGTCATTGACGCCATAATCCCAATCCTCCGGACCTGGAAAAACTTCCCAACCGTCCGGGTTATTCAAGGTGTAAGCGAGTTTGATAAAAAAAGCAGAAAGATCATAGCGGACATGGAAAGAAAAAGGGGGGGAAAGGTCGAGGGCCTTTATGACCCGTCAACCGACACAGTTGTTTTGATCGCCGAAAACCTGTCTGAGAGTCGCATAGAGGACGTTCTGAGGCACGAGGCTGAGGGGCACAGAGGATTAAGGCTTTTAATGGGCAGCAGCTTGGACGTATTCCTTGACCAGTTAGGCAAGGCGAAAAAGGCCGAGCTACTGAAAGCTAACCCGGGCTTGAATTTCAATGACGAAAAGGCTGTAAGGTCTGCCGCGAATGAATGGGCGGCTCAACAGGTTGAGGCCGGGACCCTGGACCAAACTTGGACGAAACGGTTAGTCCGTGCTTTCAAGAAGTGGCTGCGAAAGTTTATTCCCGGCCTGAAACTTACCGACAGCGAGATTGAGACCGTTTTGCGCGAGGTTGTCGTGAACGTGCGTGAGGGTGAGCTTCAGGGTGTTTTGCCGGGGTTGAGGGAGGCTCCGCAGTATGCCGCTGCCCTGCCTGTCAAGACCGATGCTTTCAAGACATGGTTTGGCAAGTCGAAAGTTGTTGACGAGAACGGGGATCCGCTGGTTGTTTATCATGGAACGAGCCGAGAGTTTGGTGCGTTTGAAAAAGCTCCTCAGAGAACGACAGGAAATCAGATAGACGGGTTTTATTTTTCGCAATTCGAGGGGACCGCTGAGGCTTATGGGCACGAATGGGGTGAAACCAAAAAACCTATAGTTATGCCGGTCTATGTAAGCCTAAAGAATCCGAAAATATATACGAACCTCGAAGACTTTATTTCTGGTGACAGACTAAGCCTAGAGGCTGAGGGATTCGATGGGGCGATAAGAAAATTAGATACGGGCGAAATGGTTGAAATTGTAGCCTTCGAGCCCACGCAGATAAAAAGCACCGAAGCTACTAAGTTTGACCCAGCAGACCCAAGGATTCAATTCTCAACTCGAACCGCAGAACAACAGCTCGACGACTTCCTTCTGGAGTTCAGGCGAAAGAACAACGGAGTCACGCCACCGACAACCCAGGAAGTTTCAAAGAGTCCTTCCTTTCAGGAGACCCTCGAACCTGTAACAAACGATGATTACATAACAAACCGGAAGGATAGTCGAAACAAAAAGGCGTCGGCAGCAAGAGGGGTGCAGCGGGTATTGTCAGAAGTCGCGGAGGGCATTGATAAGTATTTAGGCTCTATTTCGACAAGGTTGGGCAAGGTTAGTCTAAGGCTGAAAGCCAAGCTAAGGCGCCTGGATTTCGACATAAACGCTCGAAGTGCCGAGGCTGTCAAGGCTGTTGAACCGCTTCTCCGGAAAGCCAAGGAAATGAACCGGGACGATTTCGCTGACTGGGATTACGCAAGGAAAAACTCTGACGTTGATAAGATAAATGAACTTGTCGCTAAATACGATATGCAGAAAGAGTATGACGCTTACCGTGAAGTGCTGGACGATTTGAGAACAAACGGCCGCGACGTTGGATTATCAATAGGTGAAATAGACGAATATGCACCGAGAATTCTAAAGGATTCAAGGGGCTTTCTAAAAGCGATCGGTAAAGAGGAAGAGTGGCCTATCTATTCGAGGATGATCAAAGAGAAGGCCGACGCACTGGGTATGGACGTAGACAAAATGACCCCGGACCAGAAAGCCGAAATCATATCAGGCATGATATTAGGAGGCTGGACCGGATTAGGCGGCGTAACCGCAGCGAAACAGAGGAAGCTCCAAAAGATACCGGCATATCTCAACAGGTACTACATGGACTCGGACGCGGCCCTGGTGCAGCACATCCACAGCATGACAAACGCTATCGAATCAAGGAAGTTTTTCGGGAAGATACCCGAGAAGGTCGCCAAGATGAGGGGGAGGCTCCACGCTGCACAGTCAAAGATACGAGAGTTGAACAAGCTCTTAGCAGGCAAACCAGAAGGTGCTGACAAGATACGGAAGCGCCGGAACAAGTGGATAGGCAGAGAAAAACAATATTCAGAATATATCTCAATGTACGCAATGCAAAGGGATTACACCGAAAACATAAGTGCCTATATCTTGGAACTGATCGAAAGCAAGGAAATACTCCCCAGGCATGAAAGGGTGGTCAACGAGATCCTAAACGCTCGATTCCACGAAAAGGGGACCCGGGGAGTTGTCCAGGCTTACAAGAACTTGTCATATATCGATACCATGGGTTCTCCAATATCAGCACTGACCCAAATCGGGGATATGGCATGGGCGGCGTATGAGGGCGGACTTATAAAGGCGATCAAGTACGGTGCTTTGGCGGCAGTTGGAAAGTCCAGGATAACCAAAGAGGATGTTGGGGTTGTGAGGGTCGCTCAGGAGTTCGCGGATCCAGGGACCATGGGAAACATGGTAACAAAGGTTTTCAAGATCACCGGGCTTGAGAAGATTGATTCAATCGGTAAAGAGGCTCTTTTAAACACCGCTTTAGAGAAGTACCAGAAACGGGCCCGGAACGACACGGCAAAACTCAAAAGAGAACTCAGGCCGGTATTCGAGGGTGAAACCGACAGTGTTATTGAGGACCTTTTGAATGACGAAATAACCGAAAACGTGAAACTTCTTGTTTACAGCAGGCTTCTCGACTTTCAGCCGGTAGGGTTGTCCGAGATGCCGCAGAAGTATCTTGACGCCGGGAATGGGCGATTATTCTATATGCTGAAAACATTCACGATTAAGGTGTTTGACGTATTCAGAAACGAGGCTTTTGGAAAGATCAGGAACGGCACCCGGGCAGAAAAAATAGAAGGTCTCAGAAACTTAGTTGTGCTCTCAATGTTTTTTGTGCTTGCTAATGCCGGCGCCGATGAATTAAAAGACCTGGTACTTGGGAGAAAAACCGACCTGGAGGATAGGGTTGTTGACAACATCCTCAGATTATTCGGAGTGTCTAAGTTTGTAACCTGGAAAGCCAGGACCGAGGGTGTTGGGTCTGCGCTGGCAAGACAAATCCTGCCACCGTTTAAGTTTCTCGATTCTCTCAGCAAGGATATTATTACGGCTGGTGACGAAAAGGGCCTTGAGGTCCTGGGGTCTGTCCCGGTGGTGGGAAAACTTGCATACTGGCACATAGGCCGAGGCGTACATAAAAGAGGCGACTTGTGGGATCGCAGGCTTAAAAAGCACAAATCAAAGCTGCGAAAGGTGAGCGAAGGGCTTGAAAAGTCTAAGGATAAAAACGCTTTCAGGGTAAAGCACAGACAGGACCTTGTCCGTATCCAGCAAGTCAATAAATTGCAGGGCAGGCTAAACAAGCTAAGAAAAACAATCAACCAGTTAAAAAGCCTGGAAGATACGCCTTCCCGGAAAACGCGGATACGGAAACTGGAAGAGAGTAGGACAAAACTAATCAGACAATTTTTAAGAAACAAATAAAAGGAGACGACCATGAAAAAATTATCAAAGATTCTATTTGTTTTGTTCGCGCTGGTGCTTTTCGCGTTTCCGGGCTGGACCGCTGACAGCACCATGTACCAAAAACTTGATTGTGTAGGGCCGGCCTGTATTTTGCGCCTGAGCTGGACGAGTGCCGGCACTGGTGTTTTTACAGGGTACACCACCATGGAGGTCAACGGCTGGATCGATGCTGTAGAGACAGATCCGGACGGATCGGCGGCACCGACTGCTAACCATGACATTTCCATAGCAAACAAGGTTGTATCGGTAGTTAATGAGGCCGGGACCTTCACAAGCCGGACCACGACCAGGGATATTACCGGCGATACGGGGGTATGGTCGGGGGCGGACATTACCACCGCGCAAGATGGGGTATTGGCGAACAGATCCGCAACCACTCCCGAAATGACCCGGTTTTTAGACAATAGCAACTACGGCGGGTTGATTAACCTGGGGCCGTTGCTGATTGATATCTCCAACGCCGGCAACACCAAAAAAGGCATGATCAACATCTATTTTTTCAAGATGAACTAAGGGAGATAGTATGAAACGAGCCTTTCAAATAACAATATTAGCTTCAATCGTAGGTGCTTTTATTTACGCCCTTGCTTTTGCGGGGGATATGCACATATTCAGGGCGGGCGGCACAAGCGAAAGCAGTATCCGAGGGAAAGGGATCGGATATATTAAACTTCCCGGTGGCAAGACGTTGATCTTCCTTCCAGACGGTTCCGTTGATGCTGATATAGTCGTTACGGGCGATGCTCCCGACCAGGTATATGTGGACGGACAGGTTGTAGATACGCCGGAAGAGGGAATAACAAGCGGTCAGTTTACCATACAAAGCTCCGGCTCCGGGGCTGATGTTCGGCTAACCAAGGGAAGATGGGCGGTTACGTCAAGTGCTGGATGGGGCAATGTCGGGGGGTATAGTCAGGCGATTGTCCGACAAACTGGGCGCACATTTTTTTCCAAGGTCATTAGCACCAGCGCCTCAAATATTGTGGCTGTCGGCTGGAAGGAAGATGGAAACTCTAACTTCTCGGCTGGCGGCGGCGATAGGTGGAGCTATGACATAGGTTCTGCGTCTCAACAGATCAACGAAGCCGCCGCGGTTGACCTTGAAGAAATCGGCACGGCAGTTAATGCGACAGAGTACCAGGTCGCCTTTGCCCTGGGAGGATACTCGGTGGGAGGGGTGCCGTATTTCACCGGAGAAACAGCGTCTTCGTATAAATACGGGTGTTCGTATTGGATAAGGGGCGGGATTTACACGAACTGGACCCTTTTATGGAAAGACGCACAGCAAAACACTACCCCTATGTACGCCGCGTTTGGCACGCCGGCCGCCATCTTTACTATTGACGATCTGCTGGTTCCAGGGCTCGTATCAGATGTTGATACGATGTTCACGCCTGCTTACATTGATACTACGCCCGATACAAACGCCCACGATATAGGCACAGGAAACGCAATTATTGATACAAACGTCACCATGCCCGCGGGGGTGGCAGATTTTTATATCAGATTCAGGTATCAAGACGCTTCAAACTTCTGGAACGTAAAAATACTATCCGGTACAGCGGGAACCGATTTAACCTTGCACAAAACAACTGCCACGGTCGAAGGTGCGGCGGTTGCCTCGGCAGACATGGACTTTGCAGCAGCAGCACATGATATTAGGATTATTGCTGATGGAAGTACGTTCTTTCGGGTGTTTGTCAACAGGCAGTTGCAGTTGAGTTATGACGGTCCGGACACAGCCTTTCAGGCCGAAACAGAGATCCAGTTAGTGGATGGAGGGTCGGCTTTTACCGAGAACCGCCTTGTTGCTTGGCCCCGGATGGATGCAGACTGGAACGTGGAGTTTGCAGATAAAACGGGTGGAGTCTATAGAGAAGATTATTATTAAAGGGAGGACCGATAGATGGACCAAACCAAGGCACTTATAAAAAAGCAGGAGGGTTTGAGGTTGGATATTTACACCGACAGCCTCGGATTCCCAACGGTGGGCTATGGTCACGCTTTGCATATCGGCTCATATATCACTCAGGACATAGCTGACAGGTTGTTTGAGCTGGACTTTGCGGTTTCACGAAGGGAATACCATACCTTTGTAAAAAAGCATGGCCTAGAGCTTGATACGGTACGCGAATCTGTCATTACCAACATGATCTACAACCTGGGCCGGCCTCGGCTCAATCGGTTCAAAAAGATGATAGCGGCACTTCAGGCTAAAGACTGGAAAGAGGCGGCGGCACAAATGATGGACAGCCTTTGGGCGGACCAGGTAAAAAGCCGCGCTGTAATATTGGCAAAAATGATGAAAACAGGAGAATATTAAAATGGGACCAATATTAACTGCAATCGCTGGTGTATTTGCACAAGAAGGATTAGGACTTTTAGCCGGAGCTGTTAAAGGTGGTGGCGACAAGGCTGTTGATTATATCCAGAGTAAAACCGGAATCGATGTAAAAGATATTGCTGATCCAGCCACCGAAACAGCAATGACCCCCGAACAACGATCAACGCTTAAACAGCTTGAAGTCGACAAGGTGGTTCGTTTGGCTGGGATTGTGGCGGGAGCTGACAAGGGCAAAACTGGCGGAATTGTCATAATGGCGATCGCGTCTGAAATACCGGAGCTGCTTCTTTTTGCAATGGGCCTTGCAATTATTGGTGGGCTTGCAGCTTTTGGGAAAAATGATGACGCAATGCAACTGGCTGGAATTTGGTTTGGAGCTATGGCCATGTATGTTAAGGGCAAGTAGGTCATTCATTGTCGATGCGCAGTAAAATTTCCTCGATGCATTGGGAATAGTGTAATGATTTCGGGTCGCCCATAAGGTCGTGGTGTCGTTTCCACTCCTTTAACATGCCGACGATGCGCAATCGCTCCCCTTTAATTCCCTTAGACAAGCCCTGCTGATAGCCTTTCAGCCTTTCAATGGTTGCGTCATATTCTGCCGGTTCCATGTCAATTCCTTTAATATGGCTTTATCGTGGCAATCGGGACAAACCGTTGAAGATACATCTGACGACCAGTCAACCTCCCCCTCGTAGGTGGGTAAACAAAAAACGGGCGGCTCTTCACCAACTCCGCCGGCTCCACAATGAACACATTTTGTCACGGCAACCTTACTTCCGGCTAATTGGATAACTCGCAAGTGCCCATGCTGGCAGACTGGTTTTTCACAAACCCAACATTCAATCACTCTTACACCCTCCCAGGTCAATCTGTACCTGTTTTTGATTCATGTTTCACACAAAAGGCCAGATCTTATATTTTAAAAAGATATACAATATCACAAACCAAAAACCCGATACTATATGAAATGTAATATATGTTTTTGCTATTGTTTCCCACACTTCTTCGTCCTCCATCTCGTTTTATTCTCCAAAACCCAGCCCCACATTCGCAACTGTCCGCCGATCAGGATCATCGCAACCGCAAGCAGCCAAATCAACCGGCTCAAGTTGCGGCATTATCTCAAGGCAATCGCCATGATACAGTACGCCTAAATCGGTTTCGTAGTATGGCTTAAGCATTAATCGCCTTTTTCTTCATGGTGTTCGCTGGTGTGCCGATCCATCATTTTGCGCTCTTTGCGGCCTTGTTTTAAGCCATCCCTGAACGCATCTTTAAGAAAGCCTACATCGCTACTTGACAAATGGACAACCTGTTTGCCGTTAATGCAGAACTTTTTCTCTGACCATGCTTTAAATTTTTCCTCTATATCATCCATTATTTTTCCCTTTCACGACTTCGCTGTCCGGCATATTATCATCAGACCTTAAGGCAATAACGATCCGGATTAAGACGTACGCGCAAAACAGCCACGCAGCGCCTAAGATTAGTTGTGATATGGTTGTTTCATGCATGGAAACTCCCTTGCTAAACAGTTTTCTCGCTTATCATGCACAAAAACTGGCCCATCCCCCAAACCCCTTTCCCCCTTCTGGTTTTTCGTTCGATCAAAAATACATCAATCGCGCTATAACCATACCCTTTGACAATAACCGGAAACCCGACAAACTCTTTTAATTTGGGGTGTTCATACTCTTGATGGTCAAACCTTATGCGCCCACCGCTTTTGATTATTCTTTCTCCACGGCGCTGGTCAATGTCTTGTTTTGTCATCCTGGACGCTCCCTGGCTAAATAGTCTTTGCGCTTATCGAAAAACGGTATGCCCTTTAGTTTGCATATCTGATAAGTCATTGCTGCCCATTCAGCCCTAAACGGCCTCTTGCCCGGCCCCGTCTCCGGTCCCCAAATAACCCAATCGGGGAAAGGCCCGGATTCGCCCAGGAGATCTATATTCACATATTCAAGGGCTGGTTCAATGCTGACGAATTTGACCGCAGCGGGGATCTGGCTTGCGATCGTCCACCGTTCGTCATATCGTTTTTGGCTCTCTGCCGAAATCCCAAGCCAGATATTAGGCCACCTTTCAAAATGCTCTGGATGTCCCGATAAAATTCTTTCTGGCCGTTTGGTTAATAATAAAAATGTATGAATCTGTTTGTTGAATAGCCCTGACAGGGGCCAGCATTGGTCATAGGCCATTTGTGTGAAAATGCTATCAATTTGCTTGTCAGTTACGTTTTCGTGGAATAAATCACCCATGAACTGAACGCCTACCCGTGAAGGTTTTTTAACCTTGCAAGGATCATCAAGCCTGCTGTTTATTAATCGTGGCCCCGACTCTCCTGCATGGGCCTTCTGTGCGAAGGCTGAAATGGTCGGATTTTTTGCCAGCATCTTTGCCCTGGTAATATGCCAGCATTTTTGGCACCCCTCACTAATGGGCGTACAGCGCATGGCAATCGGATTCCATGTATAGTCGAGATATTCGATACCTGTTTTATTCATCCTCGCCTCCTTTATTCAACGACCTTGCCTTCATTTGCAAGGTCTAATTCAGCACCGCACTCAGGGCAGTACCAATCATCGACCGCCCAAACTCCCTTGTCTCCGTGCCAGCCGCACCCTTTGCACATTAGTGTATAGGCCATTATTCGCCTTCCAGTATTGACGTTGCTTTTTTGATATGCTCCATCTTTCCGGTTGCGTACCATAGCCCTATCTCTGTTAGGGCGTGATTGATTCGGTTGCGCTCTTGCTTTCTAATTCTTTCACCAACATCATATTCCGCATGTCCACAATGAGCGCAATTTATCAACAACTCAACATGCCTTTTACAGCGTGGACACTTCTCAAATCCGTCCATTTTCTTTAGCTCCCCGTTTTGGGTATGGTATGGTAGGTTAAATTCGTTCATTCCAAAAAAGCATTAACATTCTGCGAATATCATTTATGGCAAGTTCGTTTTTATATTTTCTACTGGTTGCTCTTTTGAAAAACTTAGGTATTTCAGAATCAGGCATTGCGTCATGTAGGCAAGCAATCTGTTCCTTTGCCACGGCAGCCCGCAACTCGGTAATCACAATTTCCCGGTCCTCAAGCTCTGTCTTCCACTTTATTGTTTCGGCTTCAAGCTCATTCCCCAAGTCAATTATCAATCTCCGAACAGCAAGGCCCAGGTCGCGCCGTTTTAATGCTTGCTCTATTCGTGCTTTCATGGCGTCCTTTTTGTATCAAAATGTGTCGATACGCTCATTGTTACGGTGTATTCTTTTTCGCAAAAGCCGCAATCGACCTTCCATGAATCACCATCATTTTTAGGGGATAGCCCGTCCCGCCAATCCTGGTCAGCCTCTCCACAATGCGGGCATACTGGCAAGTCCGTCCATTCTGTATCGTGTTCTTTCATGGCGCCCTTTCAAAATGGAAAAGGTGGAAAACGTTGGTTTCTATAATTAACCCATATTTTTCAGCAAACCTAAATTTCCCATTATATTTTCGCAACCTACCCACCTGTAATAATATTTCTTTTCTAAATTCATCAACTGAATAATTGTGCTTCCAATAGTTACAAATTCGACAGGTGGGGTTTAGGTTCTTAAAATCGTTTACATCATATTTGATTTTTCTAACATGCATATGCCATCGTGATTTTGGTATAATATGATCAACTTGCATGGCCTTAAAATCCATCTCCTCACCACAATACGCACAGCGACCATCATGTTTATCATAAACGGCTTGTCTGTCTATTTTCATAACCCACACCGCCCTTTTATTTATACAAATGCTTCATTAATCCCCGGCGATACCAAGGCTCTTTTTGTACTCGGCAAAAGCCTTGCGGATCTCGTCTATCCCGGCACTTCGAGCGTGTCTTTTACAATGGCGCCGCTTTTTTATGATGGCCTGCTCAAGCTTTATTAATTGTGGGGTCATTATCTATGCTCCCTATTCTTCAATGCCAAGCCTTGTTAAAAAGTTGTCAGCAAATTCTCCGGCCCTTTTCATGCTGTATTCATCCCTGTCTTTGTTTGGTATGATATGGTCAATATCAAAAACCAGCCTGTCTACCAGCTCTGTCATTACCTTCAGATTTTCATACCTTTCGTTGTCGGTGTTTGTTTCCCCGATTGGCTTTATCGGCCCGACAAGTTTTTTTACTATTTCGTGGACATTCATTTTTTATCACTCCTTTAAAATTAGCCGGCACATTTCACGCCGTAAATAATATCGATTTGGTCCATGAGTTCTTTCATGCGTCGCCGGGCCCGGTGATATGCCCGACTTTCCTTTTTCAGCGGCTTGTTCCCCAGGTGAAAGGCGCCTTTGCAAGATTTATACGGGCACCGGTAAGGTTTTCCGTAGGTGTCCGCTCCTCTGGCGGCCCTTGCTTCCCTTTGGCTGGAGAATGGCACTTTTTTGCAGGTTTTGGTCATTTTTATCACTCCTCTCGATGAGTTCCATCATGCTTTCTGCGGTAGCAGGTAAAGCACAGAATCATTACATTTCCCTTTACGTCACCTCCACGCTTTCTCGGTACTAAGTGGCTGAGGTGAGCACATCGGAAAATATCAAAGTGGCCATCAGCGTCTAACATCGGCACCCACCGACCACAAGATTCACACCGGCCACCAGCATCAACCCATTTCTGGAATTTCAGCTTTTGGTAGGCTTTGCCTTTTAAAAAAATAGGCTTGTTTTTCGGTTGTGGGTTAAGCATTTCTATTTCTTAGGCTTATAGTCTGCAATGTAAACATTTTCAAACGCTGCCCTTCTCAAAACCCAGTCAACAAACTCCTGGCGCTTAGATACAGGCATCTTTGACTCTTCTCTGAAAACGTGCGGCACGTTTCTCCATATTCCCCGCTTGTCCTTATATACCTCATGCTCCGGATCGTGCTCGTAATAACGTATTTTTAATTGCCGGTGGAAGATCAGGGTTTCGTGTTTCTCGTATCCAAGGGCCTTCATAAACGGCGGGACGATCCTTGCAAAGTAGTCGATCTTCATTGGATCTTTTCTCGTTACCTGCCGGCGGGTAATCTCAACATCAAACGACGTTCCTGGTTTATATCGGGAGATATAGATATTAACCCGCTCCCAATCTAAATCAAGTTTCCGCTTTTCGTCGCTGGTTGCTTTAAACTGCACTGCTTGCACCTTCTTTTCGCTTTTTTACATAGGCCCTTTGGCATGCACGATGTTGTGCTGTTTCCCTGTGTGGGTAAATATATAAATTTTCTGGATTATCATATTGTTTGCAATAGACACAATGCCTCCAGTCGTGGTTTCCAGAAGCGTCATAAGCTCTTTTTCTCATGTGCAACAAAGAATGATATTTTTTATCTTCGCAAATTACCAGATTGTTTTTTTTGTCATTTGTGTGATTGCCGTCTGCATGATGAACAGGGTGGCTTGGTGATAAAAATCTTCCAAGTGCCTTTTCGGCAAGCAGTACAGACCGATAGACATAACCCCCTACTGAACGAGGGTGGTCGGGACACCAAATTAAACTGCGACCCCCTGATGCCTTTGCCTTTCCACCTTTCCACCTATGGCTTCTTTTGTTTCTTTGGTTGTGTCCATGAATAAATCTTTTTGGCTTTCCCTTTATCCATCCCCACAGCTTCCTGTCGTATTTTGCTATTGAAACAGGGGAGCCACAGCCACACTCGCATAAATTCATTTCGCTACCTTCAAAAATAGAAAACCCCGCCGTGGGTGCGATGACAAATCCGAAAGACTTATCTCCCAAGGCAGGGTTATTCTCAAATTTAAAGGTTGAATTTGTCATCGCAAACCAATGGTACGCTTTTTAAAGTTAGTTGTCAACCAAATTAGCCATTAGGCTATGATCGTCATTTCCGGCAGCTCTTTGGCCAGCCATTCTTTAATGCTCTGGATTGCGTCGAGCTTCCACTTCCCGCCGTCACCCTCAACAAGCGTACACGACATGCCGCCCTTGGTCCTTATCCGGAAGATATGCTGTGATTCCGGTTGCTCGATTTCCATAAAGGTCCGGTAAGGTCGGAGAGCCATGGGGTTTTCAATTACAACTTCTGATTTTGTGGTGATGCCGGTTTTAACCTGGATGGTCTGAGAGAACCCGTCGTCCGTATTGTCCACAATGGTTTCGTTTGCTATATGCCCCAGGTGACTAATTAGATCGTTGATTTCCTGGGTCTCAACAAACTGGCTCTGCAGAGCGATAATGAAGGTTTCCAGGTCGTACCAGTTCCCAAAGCTGAAAGGCTCTCCCGAGATCCTTGTCACGCCATAAGAAAACCGCTTGTTGTTGTTTTCCGGCTGTAACTCGCCTAAAAGCGCAACTTCCTTATAGCTGTCTACATGCAGGAACATCTTTTTTGTTTCCGCTTTAGAGAACTGCTTTTTAACGAAATCAGCCATGCCGGTCAAGGTGCGGAATTTTAAAAAATCGGGATTGTGGAACTCCGAAGGTTTTATATGCACAAGTCCGCTCTTTGCATAGTTTCGGCCCTCCACTTGAATTACTTCGGGCGATGCCAAGGCCAATATTCTATCAATCATTTCCTTTAACATGCTTTTCCTCCATGTTTGATACGTTGTCGGCAACTAAAGGGATTTGCCTGGATTTGCGTTCATGGGCCACGGCCCGGCCTCTTGAATCAATAGTGAGGTTTGCCGTGGTGCTAACGGCCTCTTGTGTCGCCAGCTTTACGGGGCATGCGATCTTAATTCCTACATAGTCCCTGTGCTCTGACGGTGTTAAGGTTACTTTCAGGTTGATCTCTCTGGCGCCGAGGGTGGTGTTGATGTCCTTGATGTTCTCGAGGACCTTCTGCAGCGCGATTCCAAACTTTTCCAGCGCGGCACCCTCAGCAAGGTTTGTCAGTGTTAATTTTTCTGTCTCTTGCACGATTAACCTCCTTTATAGTTTGTCTTTCAGCTTCGCGTAAACGCTGTTTAGCTCCCGCAAAAACTTAATCATTTCGGTTTCGAGTGCCTGTATGAATTTTTCGTCTCTGTGGACCACCTTGTGAAACAAGGGGAGCCCGGGAAAATAGCTGCAGAAGTGATAAGTATCAAAGCCACAGACCCAGAGTGAGCCCTGCAACTGTTGAAAATATTTAGTCGGCACTTTGTCTTTGAGCATGTATTCAATGTGCGTCTTAGCCAACGGGTTTTTAAGTTCTAATCCCTCTTTTCCGTCAATAATGCCGTCAGGACTGCATAGGACGTTTTTCTGATCGTTCTTATAGACTACGCCTACCTGCTGGATTTCGGCACCAAGGACCAGTTCACACAACGCCCTGGACTCTGCCTCTCTCGCCTTGCCCTCTTCCATTGCAGCCGACTGATAGCCCTCTTCCATGTATCCGAGCAAAAGTTCTGCCACAAGCTGAAACATATAGCCTTCTGCGGATTTTGAAGGCTGGCCTTTGGTTGTTATGATCTTGGCAAAATTTGAGGAGCTCGGCGTCCCGGCCTTGGCCTCCCTCCAAAGTTCCGATCCTTGGTCAAAACTTCTGTCTATAATCATACCGCCACCCCCTCCTTCCCGGCCTTGTGCTCCTCCACCGCCTGCCCGTTTTTGCCGCAAAAATCATAAATGGCATGGGCCAGTTTCAAGAGATTCTCGGCACCAAAAACCTCGACGCTCTCAGCCGGTGAGTGTGAGGTTCCACCGTCCTCCGTTTCGAGGACTACGGATGGTCTTGGTATGGTCATTTCTACACCATCGGGCATTGGAGCTTGTTGATGCCCTGTCCGCTGATCCAGCCGGGCGGTTATTTCATGCAGTGCTATGAATTTCGGTTCTAATTTTTTCATTTCCACACCTTTGATTGTCAAGTTTACAAACCGGGCACTTGTTCTTACGCTTAACCTTCACCCGGACAAACTCGGCCCGGCACCCACTGCACCGGACCCAAGATCGATCAAAGCAGATGTTGAACCATCGGCTCATGCGTCGCTCACCCCGCAATTTATTAGCAGCCACTCCAAATAACTTTGCAGTTGAGCGTATTGCACATACTTTAAGTCGGTGCCTGTAAACATAAAAATGTTTTCCAGGGCGGTCTTTATTTCTTTTTCATACTTGCTCATTTTTGACCTTTCTGGATATCCTTCAAAGCCTGCAGGATTCTTTTATGCTCAGGCCCGGCGGTGATGGTGTCAACCGTTTCGACTTTGGCCCAGGCAAGAAATTCTGTCCCACCATCCGGAAAAGCCTTGATCAGCTTTGTAAGTTCCGCGACCTGTTCTTTGGTGATGAATTCTTCAACTTTGCCACCGGCTGCGTTACCGTCGTCGTCGTCTCCGGTGGGGATGTTCCAGATCATGCAGGTGAGATACCTACGGGCATATGAAAACGCAGAGCCTTCGCCGTGGATTTGTGTCATCATGGCTTTGCCTGCAATGCCGGTTGTCTGAATTGCAAACTCTCCGTCCCGCTTCTCCGTGTGGCCCCCGGAATGTATAATATCAACACCGACTCCCTGGTGGGTTTCTCTTGAAGATTTTAGCGGATAGTACATAAGCGAAAACCCTTCGGCGGTATATACAGGCTTCGCCTTGAGCAACACGGCTTTTAGGTCGGCATACTTGCTCTTGGTTTGAATGTTTTCCTGTTCTGCAACCACAAGCTCAATTTTAGCCTGGGCCCTTGTAAAGGCAGCGTTAAACTCTCGCTTTGCGGTCCGGTCATCTTCGGCCTGTTTCATCTTGAAAAGCTGCTCTATCTTATCAACCGGGATGTTGTCCATCCTGGATAGCCTTTCAATGACTGTGATGAACTCGTTTGGTTCAATCACAGCCGGGACTTCCGGCGCCCGGTCCTCGAACCTCTCAACCTCTGTCTGTCTTTCGTTTGGATCTCCCATGGCTACAACCCCTCTATTTCTGTTTCGACTCCATGTAAAATTAAGTCGATATGTTCAACAGCGATTCGCAAAATGTCTTTTGCACCGGCATCCCTCAGCTCAGGAACCGACATGGCAAGGTTGGCTTTAACCCATGCGTGAACCTTCTCGATATCCGGCAGAAGATCGGCTTTGCGTCGGGCTTCATCCTTTGCCCATCTTTCAGCATCATCCGCTATGCGAGCCTCTTCCTCGGCCTCAGCCTTTGCCTTAACTATAGCTTCCTCTGCAAGTCGTTTCTCAAGGGCTTCGCGGTCTTTGGCATCCTGGGCAGCTTTTTTTTCGGCATTAAACTTGTCTTGCTCCTCTTTAATCTCGGCCTCTTTGGCTTCCTGTTCAATCCTGATCTTTTCCAGGCGCTCGCCTTCATCAGCAAGGAGTTGCGCTTCGGCTTCACGATCTGCTTTTTCCTTTTTGGCAATCGCTTTCAGTTCATCGGCCTCTTTTTTCAGCCTTTCCAGCTCTGCGTTGTGCTCATCCATCATCTTTGTAAATAGCACATCAAATTCATCGTTTGACATACTGGCAACGTCAAAATAATCCATTGTGGCACCGACCTTTAACAATGAATCAACCCTGTCCTGGATCAGCTTCTTTTCAGCGGCCTCTTTTTCCGCCTCAATCTCTGCCTTCCGAGCATCTTCGCCTTTCACCAATCCAGAAAGATGATCTTCGGCCGGCCCTATCAGTGCTGTTAAATCTTTTGCCGCTGAATTGCGCTTCTTGATTTTCTTTTGGTCGTCTGAGTTAAGCTCCAGTCTACGCTTATCAATGCCTGTTCGAGTTCTGACACAAGCAGTAAGTGCTTTCCGGCAGACCTTGTAAGAATCGGAGTCGTCTGGAACTAAAGTTAGCTTCTGATATTCTTTGACCATATTCTGAACTTCAGGAATATCAACATCAAAGGTTTTTGCTATTTCCGTGTCGATTTTAGTGATTTCCACCCGTTGCCTCCTTTATGGATTTGTAGGCTTTAAGCTTACCTTATAAACTCCAGCGCCTAAATGCTTTGTTACTATGTCATATAGGCGACCACATGCGATTATGTTGCTACCAGTATTTAGTAGTAGTTCCTTTAGCTCCTTGCGGGCTATTGTCATAGAGGCGAGTTTGGGCATGGTGTAAAAGTTCATTGGTAACAATTTCATGCCGCTGCCTCCTCCTTGTCCAGGTCCATGTGGCCGTAGGCGATGTCCGCAGCTTTCTCGATGTTCAGGACCGACTCGTCCTCTTTCGGCTCCGGTTCGGGGTCCGTAATTGTCACTTCATAGTCAGACGAACCGTAGGAACCCTTCACGGTCACAACCTTGCCATCCAAAGCCTCCTGCCGAAACATTCGGGTTTCAACATGGGTCTTTACGATTGCCTCAACTTCCTCTCTGTCTAATATTGTTTTCATGCGTACCTCCTTGGTTTAAATCTATCTGCGTGCGTTATGTTAGGATTGTCAATCCACTCAACCTTATCTTCGCTGCACGAGGGGCAGGTATCAGTATGCACCTGTAAATATGAGTCACCCTCCCAGCCGCATTGTTGACAAAATAGATCGTTCATTAATCTTCCTTTGGCATTCGCTTTGCCCGTTCTATGTTTGTTCCCATCCTTTTGCACCACGAAGACCTGCTATGGCATCAAGCTCTTTTTCTGTAATTTTTTCTGCATCTTTTATTTCAATGTCAATACCAACCCATGATTTTCCTATATTTTTCCCTTCGGTCAAAACAAGATGGGCAGCCGAACCACCAACGGTAACAAGCATTGCTTTTTCTTTCTTCTCGGTATGCCTAAACATATCACCATGCCTATAAAACACTTCCAGCTGCACTTCCTCGATATACCCTTTCTCAATCAGCCACTTGATGCGCTTGGGGTCTTTCTCTGCCCATGCTATAAAGTCGGCAGCTATAAAAGGATCTCCAACGGTGGCGGGTCTCAGATCATCCATTAGCGCAGTAAGTTGCTTGAAAAATTCCCCGCACTCGTTTTTATTTGCTAAATAAAGAGTGCCGATACTCAAGGTCACATTTTTTGCTACTTTATATTTCGGCTTATCCATGTCATCCTCCGTGATAATTAATTCAAGGTCTTGTGGGTGGAAATATCCACCTCCGCCTTGAATCAAAGTATATCTTGGCTGATTGCAATGCTGGCAATTACCCTCAAATTTTTCAATGCTACGAACATCGCCAACCTTAACCCCTGTCGATTCAAGGGTTTGTAGCGTGTCGTAGTTCGGCATTTTCCCACAACGCTTTTCAGTCTTCCCCAGCACCCGCACTCGATCACCAACCTTAAATTCAGGAATGTATGGGATGCAGGGGGGGCAGGTTGTGGTTTGTGATGACATGCCCTGGTAATCAACAGCAGCATTACAAAGGTGGTAAAAGGGGTGTGGAATACAGCGTGGATGATTCTTTGTTGCATCGCTACCTCTTTTGTGTTTATTTTTACAATCTTGGCTATTCGGACAAATCATCAAGCTTGACATTTTCATTCCCCCCTTTATTACGGCACCGCCTTAAAGCACTGAACAACCGCAAGCGCAAATACAAATGACATTGCCAGCGGCCTGATTATCCATTTTATTATCCGGTAATCGTCGGGTTGATTTTTAAGGTGTGGTTTCATTTTCTTAGTCGTCCCTTTTTATGTTCATAACAAAGATTTTCTAAGTTTTTGCAAAAAGGACAGGCACTAACCCATAGCCTGAATATCGCCTCATCAAGGACGGCGCTTTCAACAGAATCCATATCGTATTTAGCCCAAACCTTGATTAAAATAACATCTGCCAATTCCGTATCGGACAATTGCTCTGCCTTAAAACTTTGCTTGAGCATCTCCATTAAGGTTTCAACAAGGGCCGCCCTTCCTTCGTCGTGCTTTTCGTCAGTGCCTATTTTGCTCATTTTGACCTCTCAAACTCATCCATCTGTTCTTTCATATAATTTATGGTGCAATCAGAATCTTTAGGACAATGACCGTGCGTTATAATATTCGGTTCATCGGCGGTATCGTTAGCATAGCCAAGGAACTTTTTGCAGACGCCGCAAACTCTTGTAGTGGGATATTTAGGTGCTGTCATCTTGGCCCCCCGTGCTATTCCACGCGCTAATAGCGCCAATTATCCAAGCGTGAACAACCTTGACCTCGCAGCAGATTATCGTCCACCACAAGTCGTCTTTGATAGGTTCGGGCTTGTTTCCGCATTGCTTGCATTTTTTAATCATCCCACTGCCTTCCAAAATTGTTTTTGTTATGGCAGAAATGGCGACCCCAGAGCGACTAAGGGCACATGGACTTATCGCCAAGTCTGCCGGATTAGATTTGGTGGAGGCAGGATTCGAACCTGCATTTAGCACCGAACGCCTCAGAGTCGCCGTTGCTAATCCTGTAAGGTTTGCAGAGCGTTTCCCTATCCGCTGCGACACGGAGCGTCAGGACGTTGCCTAACTTCAGAGCGTTATGTTCTCAATTTTTCGCCACTCCACCAAAGATTAGGTTGTTAGTTTCACGATACGCGCCCCTGCCGATGTTTTGAAACCGCTACAGTCTTATTGGGCCAGTGGCACTCATGCTCGCGGTATTTAATTCATCAATACATTCTTGGCAAATTTGACCATTTGCACTTTTTTTACACCAATCGTACTTAATCGGTGCAACAAACTCGACACATTTTGGATAGATGTCATCACTACCGACCATGCACGAAGAAAAAAACGGAAATCTAATAGCCTTATAAACTCCCGGTCTTATGCTATGGGGATAGTCATAATCTGTGATGATAAAATGGAATTTTCCCTCTCCGAAGTCTTCGTGGTCGTCAAAATAGTCTTCACAAATCGGGCAAACAATCTCAAACAGTTCCGTATAGCAACCATCGCAAATAATATCTTCGTCCCGTTTATCTCTGCGGGGGCTTTCAACTTCTTCTTCGTCAAGTAGCTCCTCGCACCGAGTACAGCTTGTTGTGTCTATGGTTTTTGCGTTCATCGAATCCTCCTCCGTTAAAGTTCCATCTCCTACCCGCTCACAACTGTGTGAGCGGTAAGGGCATGGGGCTTTAGGTTTCTGCTTTTGCGATCGCGTTCATTATCTTGGTCCAGGTGCCGTGCCTTACATCGTCAATGCCGACCTCTTTAACAGCGTCCAGCAGGTCCGGCGCGGCTGCAATTAGCCGGGCGTTGGCTTCTTGCTCCTGCTCCCACCCAGGCGGCTTGAATTGTACCCATGCTTCATAGGCTATCGATCCCCAAAGTTCGCCCTTGTCGTTCAGCCTGAAAACAATATTGGTCTTATCTGGAAGCTGAAAAAGCGCGAGGGGATCTTCGGTTTTAAAAGACATTAATTTTGCCCTTATATCAATTCCTGCCGATGGCACACTAACCGCTTTCCACGGTCCCGGTGTGTGTTTAGCTTCGCTCATACGCTCCTCCTTTTCCTTTATGTTTGAATTCTTGACCATGGCTATATAATACATGCTTATGACAATATGTCAAGCACTAAATACAGAAAGCTAATCTTTTTATTTCACCCTTGACATTATGTCGTTTATGGCGTACGCTCTGCCATTATGAAAGAAAAATTGAGAGAACTCGAAAAACATTATGGTATAAAAAAGGTTCCGGCAACGCTTGGGATCAGTTCAAGGCAATATGCCAGAATCGTAAAGTCAGGCAAAACAACCGACCAGTGCCGGATACTTATAGATGAACTGATTGCCAAGATTAAGTATCTAAACAACTGAACCTATCGCCAAAGACCTCATCCTCTAACGCGGAGACAGATTAAGTGGAGCCATATTACGACGCGCCGAAAGGGAAGCCATGAAAGTAATTAGCCTATGGCAGCCCTGGGCCTCTTTTATGGCATGGGGCATAAAGAAAATTGAAACCCGACACTGGCCACTACCTCAAAACATCAAAGGCCCGATAGCTATTCATGCCGCAAAAAAACTGGTTAAAGTCAACGACCCCTATTTTGACGATGCTTTGTTGGAGCGTAGTTTGTCTTATAACGACCTACCGGCGGGCTTTATTCTTTGTTATTTTGACAGGGTTGAATGTGTACAAATTAACTACCGGGATGATGGTGTGCCGGATTATCCAGAGAGATCCTTCGGCAACTATGAGCCTGGTCGGTATATGTGGATAATGGAGGGGCTCAATGTTTTGCCGTCGCCTGTAATGATTCAGGGCAGACGGGGTATATGGAACTGGAAAACAAGCGAGCACCCAATTCCCTCAAACAGTGTGGCAAAAAAGGAACAGCAACTAAAGCTATTCACCTAAAATGTCAATCAGATGCAAGCACGAACTATTGAAAGGCCAGTGCTCGATTTGCAACGTTGAAAGCAACCGTGCGCTGGTCCAGGAGGCTTTCAAGGAGGTTGAGATGGAGAACGACCAGGAAGAAACCCCAGAGACAAGGGTGTGTAACAGCTCGAATTGTCCCTTTTCCGGAGAACCCCAACCGATTGATAACTTTAAGAAACATGTCTCGTCCGGTAAGCACATGAAAGCTTGCCGTGGCTGTAAGGCTGAAAAGAAACCAAAACCGGCCGATGAAAACCACCCCGACTCCTTGCAACCCCTGTCACCCCCGAACGAAGATCAGCTCACAATAGACTTCAAAGACCATAAAGACCTACTCGAAGAACTAACCCAGGCAGCAAAGAACGAATTGAGATCCGTCAAAAATCAGGCCCTTTGGACCCTGATAAAAGTTCAGAAAATCGACAAGTCTATGGAGGGTGAAGGCGTCTAATTTTGTAATCGTTGGACAGGGATAAATGATTGATTGGCCCAAAAAACCAACACAATGGATAGAAAATAGAACTCTTTATATTTCCATTCCGTTCACCTGGAATATTGCTGGAATAAAAGAAATACTACGTCAAAAATCATTCTTTTGGGACCGGGCGGTTTTGGGCGGCCCGGCTATTGCGTTAGAATCGGGCGGCTTTGGCGACATGGAGCACGTGGCTATTGGACAATGGCACCTACCAGGCGTGTTGCAGCGCGTTAATCCGCTGGCCACCAAAACAACAATGGGCTGTATCCGGCGCTGTAAGTTTTGCGCTGTACCTAAAACCGAGTCGCCGTATTTTAAAACCGGATTTAAAGAGCTGGAAGACTGGCCCGACTTGCCGATTTTGGTTGATAACAATCTTTTGGCTGCATCAATAAAACATTTTGACCGGGTAATCGATCGGCTTAAAAAACACACGGTCAAACTTACAAAAAAAGGCCACACGGTAGATTTCAATCAAGGCATAGATGCACGATTGCTGACAAAATATCACGCCAAGCGGTTCAAAGAATTAAAAAAACCTATGCTCAGACTTGCACTCGACAAAGCAGAACATCAAAATCAATGGTCGGTATCATTCCGCAAATTAATTAATGCCGGGATCGTAAAAGATAATATTAGAAGCTATGCGCTTATAGGTTACGAGTCGGGTCCAGGGGAAGCATGGAAAAGATGCCAATGGATAGAATCTCATGGTATTAAAGTTTTACCGATGTGGTTTCACGATCTTGATGCTAAAAAACAACACCAGGTTACCGAAGATCAAAAAAAATTCGAGTGGAACGACCTGGAAAGAAGGCGCATTATGCAATGGTATTATTTTCACAATGAAAAATATGGAAGGTCAAAACATAGGGGAGGTTAAAAATGAAGTCAAAAAGTAAGGAATGGACAAATTTTTCTACTGATGTTGTATTGCATATTGTTGATTATTGCATCCCTCAGTATGGTGATTATCCTGATGAAATGATCGGCAAGATGGATACAGACGATGTTAAATTTCAGATCGAAAAGTACGCCGGAAGAATAGGCCGTGGTGTTAGGGGCCCAGAAGAGGCTGAAAGGGACTGTTTTAAAATAGCCCACTATGCCGCTATTTTGCATAGTAAAATTCGGGGGTAAAAATGTTACAGCCAGCGAAAACATTAGGCGCGATCTGTCCTGATCTGAAAGCCAGAATAGCCAGGGTTGATGCTTATATCACCGCCCTGGTGGACAGGCACGGCCTTGAGGCTTGTCAAGACGTTTTACCGGCCTTGTGGTATCGGAAGGATGACCTGGTATCGAGGGCGGTGGCTAAAGCATTAAGCCTTGACATATCATAATGTTCGTGTATGATGGGGGTATGCCATCCAATATACAAAAACTAATCTACAAATCAAAGAGCGTGTACGACATTCCCCGGATTAGTCCGGGCAGGGGGTACCCTGGGGTGGCACTTGAATGTCGTATGCGCTTTTTTGTTTGGAGGTAATATGATTTATTTTATCCAATGCGGCAAAAACGGTCCTATTAAGATTGGATATACTGGTAATGTTGAGGGACGGCTTGCCAGTATGCAAACAAGCTGCCCTTATGAATTAAAGTTATTGTGGTCAATTAAGGGTGATACAGATGATGAGCAGGATCTCCACGAAGAATGGAAGCATGAAAGAATCAGGGGTGAGTGGTTCCATCCAAGTAAAAAATTACTGGAATATATCAACAAATGGGCAAGCAATGATTGGGAAATTAAACTTAGCGATGACCAGACCATAGACATAACCGAAACAAAAAGTACTTTACATATTAACGGTGGGGGTTGGTGGATAAAAGCTAAAAGAAACGAGGCAACGCTTGTGATAGATGCGGCTGACCATTATAAGATTGTTAGGCATAGAGATGGTTAAAATCCCCGCATTCCAATTTTACCCTGCCGACTGGTTAAATGATATAAAATTACAATCCTGTTCGCTTGGAGCGCAAGGGCTTTTAATTAATTTAATGTGTATTATGCACCAATCGGAACCTTACGGAAAGTTGATGATAAACAACCATAAACCCTCTATGAAAGACGTAAGCCACCTATTAAGACTCCATCATAAGACCTATCAAGCGAGGCTTAAAGAATTGTTGTTATATGGTGTTTTATATGAGGATGAAAACGGTATTGTTTGTAATAAAAGAATGATGAAAGATGAATATATTAGACAAATTAGGCGAGAATCGGGGAAACTTGGCGGCAATCCTTTGCTTAAGCAAAAGGTTAAGCAAGTTTCTAAGCAAAAATCAACCCCTTCTTCTTCTACTTCATCTTCACCTTCAAAGATAAAAGATAATAGTGCAAAAAAGCTTTTTTATCTTACCTATAAAAAAAGAAAATTATCAGGAAAAAGATTAGAAACTTTTGAGATATTTTGGAATGCTTTTGACTATAAAAAAGGCCGGGCTGCTGCTGCTGATTCTTGGTTAGATATTCCAGAACTTACAGATGTGCTTGTAACCAAGATAGTGTTTGCCGCAGGACAGGCGGCGATAGATAGGCCGGGAATTATAAACAATAGCGGAACTCCCCCAATGGCCCAAGGCTGGATTACCGGGAAAAGGTGGGAGGATGAAGTATCAACCCGGAGCGAGCCAGAAGAAAAAAAACCAAAAACCCACGACCAAGAAATGGCGGAGCTGGACAGGGATAAATGAAAACAAACCACGAAACCAGTTATAACCCAACCCATAAAGAGCTGATTAAACGCGGAGCAATATGGTTGAAAAACAGTGAGCGATGTTCTGTTGTTTTGCTTGAAAGAAACAGCGGGCCAGATTGTTCCGAAAGCCCCGACCTTATAGGTTGGAAAAACTGGCACTCGACATTAATAGAGGTGAAGATTTCAAGGGCCGACTTTTTAAAAGATAAGAAAAAAATGTTTAGAAGGATAGCCAAGCGGGGCATGGGTCGCAGTCGTTATTATTTATGCCCAAAGGGGCTGATTCAGCCAGACGAAATACCGGAAAAATGGGGATTGCTCTGGGCTAATGAATATCAAATCAGGAGAAAGGTTGCGCCTGGTGGTTTTGAATTGTCGGATATGGCCCAGAAACACGAAATGGGAATGCTAACAAAGGCTTTGAGAAATATCACATGGGCGGCAATGATTGTACCAGATCCCGAAAAAGAACAGCAACTAAAACTATTCTAATGAACCTACCACCACAAAACATAGAAACCGAGATGTCCATACTTGCAAGGTGTATGATATCACCTAAAGAGATTGACGATATTTGCGACCTTGTATCATCTACCGATTTTTACCGATCGGCCCACCAAAAGATATTTTCAGCGATAGTGGCCTTGGCTGAAAAAAAAATCCACCCTGACTTACCGGCGCTGTCGAACTATCTGCGGGACCATAACCAGCTTGAAGAGATCGGCGGTTCTGTATATTTGGCACGCCTAGTGGACGATATCCCACTTCCCAACAATAACGAGCACTTCTGTAAGGTCATTAAAGGAAAATCTGTCCTCCGGCAACTCATAGAGACGACGAACAGTATTTCCCGGTCATGCTTCGAGGGGAATGGTGACGCTGAGGCCATTCTGGATGCAGCCCAAAGAGATATTTTATCGATAGACGCCGAAACCGGCGTACAGGTAAGCGCGCAAGGATAATCAGGCGACTCTTCTCGTCGGATACTGTTCTAGCTCATCCCCGCCGTGCGCGGCACGGAG
>SDBT01002519.1_pt1 | contig 32308 bp, 58 predicted proteins | sample 2277101 | NCBI WGS metagenome assembly SDBT01 (sample SAMN10404973, study PRJNA504765) | marine sediment metagenome | isolation source: marine sediment core GS10_PC15, 103 cmbsf | place: Arctic Ocean: Southern Knipovich Ridge | collected 2010 | reverse complement strand
CCTTGAGCCGGGAATGTCGGGAAAGGCGCGCCCGTCGTCCCGACAACGCCGGGCGCGCCCGCCCCCTGATCAGGCCGCTGGCATGACCGGGAACATCGAGAAGCTGATCGGGTAGCCGAGGATTGGGTCCTTGAACGCGCGGTTCTCGAGCGCGAGCCGGACCTTTTCGTTACGCGGGAACGAGCGTTGCCCACCGCCGAGCTTGAAAGCCGGGAAATCGACCGCCATCGCGCCGTCGGCGTTGCGGACGATAAAATCGAGGTTCGCGGTCTCATTGCCGTTCATATCCTTGATCACCTGTTCGTCGCTGAGATTGATTTCGGCGTTCATGGTGACGTTCAGCGTGCCGATGTTGATCCCCTTTGCCCCGAGCGTCGCAATGCACTTTTCAGGCGATACATTGTTGGAAATCTGGAGATCGAGCGTCTTGAAGCACGAGCCGAATCCCAGCGTATCGTAGTCCTTGAACCTGAGCCGGGCCACGTCAATCGAGCTCGAAAGCCCCTCGGTCGCCACCGGCAAGATGCTGTTGACGCCCTCGGGATCTCGCGTCGCCGTCGGATCGCCGGTCGTCGTTCCGATCGCCGCGACGGTCATGGTGCATTTATCCGCGTTGGGAATGTTGAACCCGATTGTGTTCATCATGTTTCCCTCGGCGTATTCGTAGCGGGTCGTCCCGCCCGTCCCGAGATTGGGCGAGGTGAGCTCGGCGGTGAAGCTGATCGAGTTGTAGTCGCCAGCATCGACGGCCACCGGGCGCAAGAACTGACCGAACAGAATATCGATATCCTTGGTGGATCCGTCGTCGGTCGAAAACGCCTGAGATCTGTTCTCGAGCACGACCAGATTCGTCGCGATGGAGACGATCCTGGCGGGCCCGAAATCCTCGGTGGCGGCGAATCTGTTGGCCGCCGCGACCCCGCCAATGTGGATGATCTGGCCCACCGTGAGGCTGAGGGTCGTGAGATCCAGAGTCGTCGAGATCCAATCCCCGTTGGCGTCAATCTCGAAATCTCCGGTCGCCCCGCGCACGCCAGCGACCTCGACCGTGGCACCCTCGGGCGGTGCCGCCTCGACGGTCAGCCCGCCGACGATAATAATCAGAATGGCCGTGCTCGCCGCGTCAACGACCTTGAGGCCATTGTTCGCGGCGAGGGCAAAGCCACGGCCATAGACGAGAGTGTCGGCGACAAGCGCGCCACCAGCCGCGACGCCGTATCCGGTTGCCTCGGCCGCGAGACTATCCGTGCGATCAAAGACCGCCGGGCCGATGAAATTCGCGAGGACAAACGCCTCTCCGACGGACCGGAAAGCCGAGATCGTCCAGTCGCCCTCCCATTCGACCGCGGAATCGGCGTCGGTCAGAACGCCCGCGCGTTCCATCCGGTCCTTGCTGATCGGATCCCGCTGGACAAGCGTATTCACTAGCCCGAAGCGGCCGATATCATTCGGTTCCTGGTCTTCCCATAGTGGGGTTGCCGGGAGAACGCCGAGAGTCGCCTCTCGGGCGATGGCGAGGTTAACGGTGTTTGTGTCGACTTCCGGCATGGCTTGCCCTCACTTTGTGGCTGTGTAGAAGAATGGAATCTCGACGTGCATAACGCGCCAGTTCCCGTCTACGCCTTTCTCTCTGATCCGCCCGCCCTCGAATTTGAGGCCGTCGATCCCTTTTGCCTCGAAAATCTCTAGGGCGATCTTCGCGAGCTCGTCGCCCCTGTCAGATCCGCCGTCTTTCCGAGTATAGACTTGAATCGTTACAAGCGCACCCCTCTCGAATTTCCGGTTCCCGATGCCCCCGATATTGACTTGCGGGCCGTTTGATCCTGGCCGGGGGCCCATTGTCAAAACGACGAAACGCGCCCATTCCTCGGCGGGCGGATCGACCGGCAACCCCGTCTCGTCGTCCTCGAGCACATCGGTCTCGATCGCAATCGGCGTGAGCTCGACCTCGAGATCGTCGACCCACCCCTCGATAAACGCGGCGGCGGCAATTGAGCGGAATTCGCTGATCTGGACCTCGGTCATGTAGCGAGCCCCTGGAGATCTGAGGTCAGCGTCTTGTTGATCGCCCGCTGGACGAACCCGCTCGGGGCTTGCGCCGAATGCCCATCGTTGAGCACGCCGATATAGGGCACGCCGTTGCCGACTTGGATCTTTTCAGGGAAAGTGTATTGCGCGATCACCGCCGAGACCGCCAGCGCTTGCGCGCCCGCCGCGCCGGCCGATCCGCCGCCCGCTGGTTGAATGGCGGGCTCAATTTCGTGCAGGCCGATCTCGGGGATCCAGTTTGCCCGGGCCCACCCGGTATCGACCGGAGTCGTCTGAATCAGATTGGCGGTCAGATCGAGGGTGATCTTGACCATGATTTGCTCGACGAACCTTTCGAGCTCGGCGGTGACTTCAAAGGCGTTCGCCATTTTTCACCCCCTCTAGGGGATCAGGCGGCGGCCGCCTGATCCCCACTTTCCCCCAGCGCAGCATCCGCCCCTAAAACCTTGGCATCGCCCTCTATGAGCTCGACATAAGCCATCATGCCATCTTGCGCGAATCTCTTGAGCCGCTGATATTCGGCTCTGTCGATCTGAGCGACGTTTGCGTCGCCCTCGACGATCCAATAACCGACGACAGAGCCGCGATATTTGAGTGAATGGCGCTCGGGCTCAAAAAGAATGTGCGGGCCCTCGGGTGGATCGCCCGGGCCAGCCGGGGCGGCCTCGTCGTCATATGCGGCGAGGATAGGAATATCGTCGCCGTTGAGCACGGATTCCGCCCAGATCAGAGTCTCGCGCGCCGACGCAGGAAGTGCATTCCAAGCGATCAGCGACAGCCCCGAGTTTCGGAACGCCGTCGAGACCAGATCGCCGAGGGAATAGTGCCCGGGATCGCTGTCGATCACCGCTGGCTGAACATCTGAGCCCTTCAAAACCCCGGACTCGGGATCGGCGGCATCGTCGATTGGCATGGCTGCGTTGAGGACAGAGTTGATCGCGTTGCGTGAGAGTTCCACGACCGGCGCGGTGCTTATGATAGGCCGCCAGCTTCGCCCATCTATATCTGTGATGAGATCGCCCTCGGCGAGCAAGACGCGATCAACGGTCATGGGCCTTTGAGCGATAAGCATGGAGGTCTCTCTTTCTCTTGCCGGGTGTCGGGAAGGGGGCCGCCAGATCGCCCGGCGGCCCCCTTGGATCTCGAGATTTACGCGACCGTGGAGATGAAGAACTTTCCGACGTCCGCGCTAACCAGCTTCATGTCCCAGGCCATCCGCATCTGGAAGAAATCCGAATGCGCCCGCTCGTCGCGCCCGCGCTCGACAACGCCGCCGATTGCGTTCGTGGCGCCCGGGATCAGCCCTGTCCATGCGAAGATTGCGATGGCGGTTACCGAGTCGACCGTCGGCGTCGGATCGATGTAGCCGAGCCACATCGCCTTGTCATCGACGATCCAGTCGAAAACATCCGTCGCGCCCTCGTCGGCCGAGTTGTAGATCGAGCGGGGAATGACGACCCGATCGACCTCAAACAGAGAGGCCAGCAATTCGGGGGTCAGAATCCCGCGCTGGGTGTATTTGATGACCTCCTGAATCAGCGCGTGGGTCCGCAAGCTCCTGAAAACCGCCGGGCCTACGACCATGATATTTGGCCTCTTCCCGGTGAGTTTCGTGATCTCGTCCTTCTGGATATCGATCGTGAGAATCGGATCCGAGGCGGCCTCGTTGAACTGGATGAACTCGTTCGCGCTCGGGCCGGACGAAACGCCGGTCTGATCGACGGGCCAAACGCCGGCCACGAAGAACTTGGCGGCCCACGTCCGGTCGCGCTTGATCATGTGCTTCTCGGTGAGCATCCGAATGCCGCTTTCCTCCAGGCGGATCGGTTCATCGGCGTTCGCGCGCTGGCGATCGTCGATGGTATGCTCGAGGCCGTATTCCTCGGCGATATAGCTGTCCGAGGTCGTGCGGAATTCGACCTGACGAGGGCGGCCGCCGAGCGGGCGAGGGGTTGCCTCGTCGCGCCAAAAATCGCCCCGGTTGTATTGCACATATTTGTCGCTCGCCTTGTTCACAGGAATGACTGACGACGCCGCGCCAGCAACGAAATTGCTCTCGTCCTGAGTGTAGGCAAGCGAGAAGTTTGTCAGGTAGCGATCCACATGGAGTTCGCTTGCTGTCGGCGTTGCCATCGCCTTGCTCCTTTTCTCGGTTCAATCTCTTGCCCGCACGAGCGAGCTATTCATTGCGGGTCCAGTTAAACGAGGATCCCCATAGCATCGAGTTTGAGCTCGAAAACGCCGAGATCCGCCGCCGCCGCTGTCAAGGCGACGCCAATCGTATGCTGCGTGGACGCAACGACCTTGGCTTTCCCGGCCGCGTCGGACGCAACCTTGTCGCCCGCCGCAATGGCGACGCCCGCCACGCATTTCACGACGCCGCCGAGCGCGACCGTCGAGCTCAGCCCGGCGGCCTTGCCTTCCTGAATTGTGCCCACGGCGGCCTCGCCGAGCCCGGCGAGATCATACTCGCCGCTCGAATCGATCACCGCGAGGTAATATTCCTTGCCCGTCAGATCGACGGCGCTGACCCTTGCGTCGAGGTCTTTCGGCTGCTGCGTTGCCATCTTCTGGCCTCCTTCTTCGTCTGTCTCTCTTGAGGACTTGCCCTCGATGCAAGGCCCCAAGCTCGCGCCCGGGGCCGTCTGATCACGCCGCCTCGGCGACCTCGTTCATGGCCTTGAACAGATCCGGGTTCTCTTCCCGGGCCTTCGACATTGCCACCTGATGCGAGCAATCGTCGCGCTTGCGGATCTCGGCGACCTTGACGCCGAAGGTGTCGGACGCCTTGGCGAACTGGCTTTCGCCCCCGTCGCCCCCGACCCCGGCGCTCTCGGCGAGCGAGGCGATGGCCGCATTCGAGGTCTTGAGAAGGGTTTCGGCGTCCTTGCGCAGGGTCTCGTCCTCGATCCCCTCGGCGGCCTTGAGCAGCGCGCCAGCGGCGGCCGCATTCGGGAACGCCGGGAACTCGACGGAGATCCGCTTCTCGATCTTGGCGTCGGCGGCCTCGGCCTTGGCGAGTCGCGTCTCCTTGCGATCCGCGTCGGCGCTCTTGACGATCTCGGCGATCTCGCTCTGGCTCGCGCGATACTCGGTGCCGTTCTCGGCCTTATAGATGACCGGATCCGAGTCGGACCATTTCGCCATTTCCTCGCCGCGCTTTTTCTTGTTGCCCGCGAGGAAAGTCTTTCGGTCGTCGTCCGAGAGGCCATCGAAACGCTTGCGCTCGGATGAGGACATTGCGGCCCTGATCCGGTCGTCCCGCGCCTTGGAGAGATCATCGGCGGCTTTGGCGAGGGCCGTCGCGGACTCGCCCTTCATTTTCTCGATCTCGGCGAGAGCTTCCTCGAGCTGCTTTTCGATTGACTTCGACATATCCGGTTCTCCTTGGGTTGCTCTCTTGGCGGCGATGGCCGCGATTGTGTGGGTGTGACCGTCACTCTCGCCGATCACAAGCGAGCCGTCCTCGAGCCGGATCCACGGGTGAGAGTGCCCGCTCTCGGATCCTTCGCTGGTCTGGTAAGAGGTCTCGCCGGCATTGACGGCCACGCCGTCAAAGTCCTTGTCGCGGATTAGATGGGCGTGCCCGTCTTCGCTGGTCGTCAGCGCGGCGCCCTTTGAGAAATCCTGGCCGCCGCCCTTGCCTTTGTTCCCGGGTTCGTCGCCCGGCGCGCCCCGCTTCATAATCGCCATACGCGCGCCTTCCTGCGCGGGAATATCGACGGCGCTGATTTCGTCGATGCGGATTTTGTCGAGGACTTTCTTCGGCACGATCAGGTCAGTCCGTTGGCCGGAAACAGGCCGCTCTCGCAATCGCGGTCGAATATTCCGGGCGTGGTCGCATCTCTGATCTCTGAGTCTGATACTAACCCGCGCGATTTTTTTTGTCATCCCCTTCCATAACGGGCCATTTAGGGCCATATTCAAGAGACCAGAAACCTATGAGAGGACCAGAAAATGACCACCCGCACCGATACAATTGCCAAGATCGCCCGCGCGAATATCCCGCTCATCGAGACGCTCGAGGCGGAAAAAACGGCCGACATGACCTACGCCATCGCCCGCCGCATCGCCAAAGAGGCCGAGGCCCACCAGATCAGCCCCCACACATGGACCTCGGAGATCCGCGACCGCGCCAAGGCGGCATTCTTTCAACTCTATATGGCTGACCACAAGGAAGATCGCCGCTTGGCGCGGATTCTCAACGTCGAGATTAACCGCATGGCCCGCTTGAAATGATCAAGGCGCACAATATCACCAAAACATCGTGACGCACCGGATAGGGGCCCCGCTCGCGGGCCCCGCCCCCGTGCGCCAATCAGGGCCGCGATCAGAGAGGATCAGAGCATGACCGAGAAACAGCTTTGCATGCCGCGCCGGAATAGGCTCGCGGCCACCGCGCTCGTCAAGGGCGGATATACCGTCGATATGGAAGATCCTGAATTTCAGGATCGGATCAGGCTCCACCAGATCGCCGAGGATATCGCCGAGGATATCGAGGCGGCTTTCGTATTCGACGACGAGGCCACGAACCTGACCCATTACGCGGCGGCATTCAAGATCGTCGCCGAGCCCGTAGATCTATGGCTCGGCGACTTTGGCCCCAAGCGATTTTACGCAAACTCGCTCGTCGATATCGCCGAATGGATCGTCGAGCAGCAAGCGGAATTGCCGCTCAAGCCCGCCAATGGAAACGGCAAGCCTGATCCCCGGCTCGACCAATGGCCGACCGAACCCGCCCACTTGCCTTTCCTCGATCACCTCGACGGGGCGAGCGGGGGCGGTAAATGGATCGTCTACCATGCCGGCGGCGGCTGCACGTCCTACATGATCGAGATCAAGACGGCGGCGGGCATGCGGAAAATTCTCGTCAGCATCGAGGCCGACGCCGCCACCGAATGGGTCGCCGAGCACAAGGATTTCCCTTGGATTGCCTACGCCTATGACGACAGAGAAGATTGGATCGAGATTCTGACCGACCCGGATTTCAAGAGCGTCGCGGCCGCTGTCGCATCTTGGATTACTGCCAATCAAGCGGCCTGAACCAGCCCCACAGAGAGAGGATAAAATCTCATGGACAACAGACCTCAAATCATCGAGGCGCTCGCCCTCGGCGAATACACGATTGCGCTGAGGCATTACGACTCGGATTGGACCGACGCCCTCCAGCGGCTCACCCCCGCCACGCTGAGGCCGGGCTTGATTCGCCACATTCTGAGGGGCGATTTCGTCGGCGGATTCCTGACCGCATTTCTCGAGAATGACTTGCTCGGGGCGGTCGGCCGGGCCGACGAAACTTCATTCGCGCGCTTGCGGGAACTTTGCCAATTCATCCACATCTATTCGCCGCGCGATTGCCACGGGAGCCGAGAGATCGTCCGCGCTTGGCAAAAGCGGGGCGGCTTGCTTGCGAGCGTCGAGGAGGACGAGGCGCTATGAATTTCCGGCGGATATATGAGGGCGTCGCCGACTATGCCCATTGCCTTGAGCTTCTCAATCGGCACAGCGGCCCGCCTTGGAACAAGCCCGACTCGCTTTGGGCGGGCGAATGGTGGGAGATAGACTTCGAAAGTTTCTTCTATTTCCTCGACGTTTTGCCCCCGCTCCGCATGCCAGCGGGCGGATTCATAATGTGCGAATTCACGTCCGGGAACGTGACGAGCGCCTTTTTTGAATTCCGCGAAGAGGGGCGGCGAGCGCGCTATTTCCACGCCTCGCTTGATATGAGCGAGGCGACGGCTTTTGCGAGGGCTCAAGCCGAGATCGCCGTCGCAATCAGAGAGAGGATCGATCAATGAGCTTTCGACTTGAAATGCAAACAGGTAACGCCGCTTTCGGCGATCAACCCGGGATCGAGGTTGCTCGATTGCTGAGGCAAGCCGCCGAGAATGTCGAGGCGGGCGCGCTATGCGAAAACCTCAGCGACCTGAACGGAAACCCCGTCGGATTCTGGCGGCTCGAGATGGGGGCCGACCATGATCAGGAATAGTGGATATAACAAGGGCGGGCGGAAGATCTTGGCGGCGATCCGCGAGGAATGCGAGCGCGTCGGCGCCGTCGTCGGCGAGATCGGCGGCGCCGGCACCAAGGCGCACGCCGTGATTGAATTCGACGGCAAGACTCGCAAAGTATTCTTCCCGCCGAACCCGGCCGGGGCGATCCTGAATCGATCGCGGGCGGCGCGCCATTGCGTCAAGGCCGCTGTCAGGGAAATCGAGGATTCCAGCAGCGCTTGACCAATCGCCTCGCCGAGCGCATCATCCGCGTTCATGCAGTGCTTAGGATCCGCAAGGCTCTATCGAACAGGGGGCCCCCGCTTTCGGGCGGGGGCTTTCGGCGTTAAGGGGAAGGCGATGATCAGAAATCTTCTAACGGGCGCTCTGGCGCTCATTCTCGGGGGCTGCTGCGCATGCTTGCCGCTCAAGGTCGCCCCGATTATTCCGGTCCCTTTCGAGGAAGCGGACCAAGACGAGCGCTCGGATCCGCTGAACGGGACGACAAGCACGAACGGCGGCACGACAAGCACGAACGGCGGCCCGCCGGGCGAGGAAGCCGGCCGCAACAACCGAGGCCACGGCAACGGCAACGAGAACTCGGATCCAGCGGATAACGGCACCGACAACACCGACGCCGACAACCCAGGTCGAGGCGGCGAAAGGGGCAAGAAATGACCACGTTGAAAATTCTGCTCACGGTCGGCGGGGCCGTCGCCGCCCTCTCGGCAATCGGGGCGTGGAGCTCGGTATATCTCGGATTGCAACCGCCGCGCCCGGCTTGGTTCCATGAGGTCCAAGCGGTTGAGGCGCGCTCGGTCGGCGGTTTGCGGATCGTCCAGGCTCAAGTCAATTCAAACACGATCGGGCTGAAAAAGCGCGAGATCCGCGAGATCCGCGCCGATATCATCTCGAATCTGAACGAACAGAAAGCCTACACGGACGTGGGCCAGCAGCCGCCCGGGAGCCTGATCAAGCAGCAAGTGGCCCTCGAGGAACGCGCCGACGATCTTAGAGACGATCTCAAGTCGTTGAAATGATCGGCCTCATGCGTCGGTCGATGCAATCACCGAGCCGCCGATCGAGAACCCGGTGTATGTGCCGTCCTTGAATTTGGCGAGGATCTCGTCAGAGCTCGGCTTGAACCCGATCAGGAACCCGGTCGTTTTAGTCTCGATCCCGAGCGACTTTGCGATATCGGTCGTCATCGGAAACCCGAAAACAATGTCGCCCGCCTGATCGCCCTTGTGCATTTCCTTGGCGACTCGCGCGTCGGCCATGAAATCGAGCGTCGCCTCGAGCATCGCATCCTCTGGAATATGATCGCCCTGAGTGTCGAAATAGGGCTCGCCGTCGACTTTGCTGATCAGGGCCCACCCGATCACAAGCCCCAGGCTCTCGTCGACCTTGGCGATTTTGGTCGCCCGGAAATCAAATGCGTCGCTCATTTTCTGGCCCTCCTCAGAACTCAGATCCAACAAGATCGTCCCCGTCTTGATACTCGATTCTGGCCCGCTCGTCATCGGTCAATTGCCGATCCTCTACCAGCGCGAGTTGCGCCACGCTCACGGCCTCTTCTGTATTGGGGAACGGCCCGATTGGCCGGCGCGGGTGTTTCTTGTTGTATTCGATGACCGCATTCGTATGGATTACGGCGTCGTCGGCTCTCTCTTGAGCCATTGCCTCGGCTTTTGTAGGCATCAGATAACCTCCTCTGCGATTTTTCGGAATGCGGCGGTCGCGTTCGGCGTCGCGAGCTCTAGCAGGTGCGAGTATAGCGGCCAGCCCTCGACCGTGTGAGCGGCGTAAGCGTTGGCGAAATATTCAAGCGTGGTCGATATGCGGACTCTGTCAGGAAGAACCCCGAACTTAGTTGAATACTTTCTGCCATGACCAGAGAGCCCGGCCGAGTGGCCCGCCCTTGTGTAAAAAGTAGCGGATTCGATTGCGTCGCTGAGCTTTCTCATCATCGCGCTGAACATTTCGATTCGATCGATATCCGCCTTTGTCCCAGCGACTCGGCCGAAAGTGAGATCGAGCTTTGCGAGGGTGGCTGGTTTCTCAATCCCATTGATTGCGCTCTCCCAATTTCCCGCCTCCCAATCGGCAATGAAGTCGAGCTTGGCTTTTGCTGGAATTTTCAGGGAGTCCAATTCCTTTACAGCCGCCTTCGGCCATTTCGCCGTGAATTTTGTGGAGGCTTTTGCGTGGTCGAATGATCCTGATTTGTCGTCGAAAAAATCGTCCAAGACCGCGAATTTTCGCGCCTTCACTGGATTTGGCTTTTGAGGCAAAGTCGCAAATCGCCCCGGGGTAGCTTCAAAATCGGCTGTGAGCCCCTTGGATAGCTTCACGGAGAAATTATTGAGGCTGTTGGCGCCTCCTTCTCGGCCGTTTATATCGATGGCGTGCCCGAGCTCGTGCGCCCACGTTGCAATGTTATCCTGATCCTTTTTGTTTGAAAGTTTAATTCGGTGGGCCTGCGGATCATAATGTGCGCGCCCGCCCTTTTGGCCTGACTTGGCAACTGGCTGCGTCGATTTGAACCATTTCTTAAATACGGCCGGCGCATCTTGCGCCAACTTCGGCATAAAGGATTTTTCCATGATGGTCATGTTTGGCTGCAAAATCCCATCGCGCAAACTTGAGCCCTCGCGGGCCCATCCCTCTGAGGAAGGCGTGAGCGCCGCGCGCTGGCCGCCGGGGCTTGGCTTTGGCGCCGCCTTGGGCTTGGGCTTGAATACCGGAAGTTTACTGCCTGGGGCCTTTCCTGCCATCGACTCGAATGCTTCAATAAAGTCCTCGGCCCTGATTGGGCCCGCCTTGAGCATGCGCCGCATAATTTCGGCGCGTTCCAGAACAATCTTGGCGGCGTCCTCTCCCACGGTTGCTCTGGCAATGGCGGCAACCTCGTCGGATTTGCTTATGACCCGCTGCATCACTTTGGCGTCAAGAATGAGATCACGATCATATATCCAGAGCCCTTTCAATTTTTGGCTTTCCGAGGAAAACGCGGATCTTAGAAATTGATTGCCGTTCATCGTTACATGCTTTGGCTGGAAGCTCAGTTCGTAGTCAAGCCCGCGAACAGTTTTGCCGCTGCGAATGTAGTTGGACAGACTACGATCAGCACCATTCACCAGCATATCAAAGGAGGCGAGTTTTGTTCTGTCCTTTAATAGAACACCCCCCTTGGATGCGCCATATGGTTTAGTTTCTGACACCGGAAGATCGCTCAAAACCTTTCCCGTCTGTAGGCGAGACATGACGACCCGTTGCGACTTTCCGTTAATCGTGGCAACCGCAAACCTCTGTTCAATAACAAGATCAGTAACGCCCGACAGCCGGGCGGCCTCAGATACACCAACTTCAATTGCCTCGCCAAGTTGATTGTTTGAGGTCTTAACAATTACGTCTTGACCCTCAAATCTAGTCCTGAATACATTTTGTTTGCCCGCAAAGGTTTCCGAAACCGCACCAACGTCGGGTGTTGTTGGCCGCTTTGGCGCTGGCTTGGGTTTTGGCCTCGGCGGTGGCGCTGGCGGAACCGCCTTGGCGCCCGCCGGGCTGACGCCGCTGACTCTGGTCGTGACAACGCACCGGCATTGGATCGTCTCGGCGGCTGGCGCGAAAGGATCGCCCGGGAAGCGAAGCGAATTGCCCGCCCCGCTCGTGAACGGGAGGGCTTGGGATCCGTTGAGCCTGCGGATCTGCTCGTGCATGAATTCGTGGCTTTTTCGCTCGCGGCCGTCGAGCCTAGTGTTCCATTGAAACGTGATCTTGGTCGGATCCACCTTGCCCGCCTCGACCGCCTGATCGATCAATTCCCGCTGGCCCGCATGCACGGCTCTGAGCGATTCCGTGCGCGCGATCACCTCGGATCGATATTTGAGGTAGCGCTCGCGATAGCGCTCCGTCATGAGATTAATTTCTTTGTTGCTCAACCGCTGATTGCTTTCGAACAACCGGCGCACTTTTTTGTCAGATCGGCGATCCCTGAGCTCGCGTTCGAGCGCCTCGAGGTTTCCGGTCTCGAGGAGCCTCCTATAATTATCCACAGCGCGCTCTTGGAAAGGCGTGAGGCCGATTGCGTCGCGGAATAGGCGGGCCTGCGCGCGGGGATTGATGCCGGCCTGTGTGCCTCTCACAAGCGCTTGGCGGGTCGCCGTGCGCATGTCCGAGGAAAAGGCTTGGATCTGGCGCAATCGATCTTCCCTCAGAAAGCGCACCGCCCGGGTGTTCGTGATATCGAAATCGACGTTCAATTCGAGAGCGCCCGCGAAAAACGTAGCCATCTTGTTCGACGATATCTGGAAAATGCTGCTCGTCTCATTCGAGAGTCGGCCGCCGAGATCCGCGCCCGCGCGTGTCACGGCGTCGGCAACCCGCCCGCTCTCGATCAGATCGGCAATCTCCTTGAGCGAGGTGTCCGATTTGATGCTGTTGACGATATCGAGGAAGCTACGCTGGATCCGCGCGTCGGCCGACGAGAGTAGCGCCTCGATCCTGGCCGCTTGATCGACCGCCGTTGCCATAGATCAGGGCCCCACATTGCATTCGTAAAGAGCGCCCGCCGGATCGCGCTTCACGCCATCCTCGAGGATCGAGAAAGTCTTTCCCTCCTCCGAGCTCTCGATCTGGTCGCCCGGCAAGGGCTCGACCGTGAGCGGCAAGGAATTTCCGAAAATGACGAACGTGCGGCCGGTCCTCGCCGGGGCCCCGTCGGTCGCCTTGATCTCGCGCTCGTCCATGAAGCCTCGGCAAGCGACCCGAGTCTTGGTAATCGCCCGCCCGGTCGTGGGCTCCAGAGGATCTCGGGCCCCCTTGCGCACGGTAATCAGGACCGCCGGGAATGATCCTTTGGCGGCTTGGAAAGCTGTGTCGATCGTCTTGGCGATCTCGATGCCGAAGATGTTCGGGCGGGGCATCAGGCGATCCCATGCACGATGGTGTAATCCTCAAGCGACTCGGAGTCGGCGGATCCCCCGATGCTCTCGGCGATCAGCCGCGCGGTGACAAGAAAGGGAGAGATCAACGCCATGATATCCGCCGTGAACGCCTTTCCTATTTCCGGCCGGAAGAACTCGACCTTCGCCGATCCGGCGCCGGCCGCCTTGAGGTTGGATCCCGTGCCCTCGCCCTGCGCAACGCTCGGATCCACGGAAATCTGAGCCGCCAGAATGATCGAGGCGTCGATCACGTCCTGTTCGGCCGTCGGTGTCGCGCCGTCCAGCCAGTCCAGGCGATCAAAGCGCCGGGTTGATCCGACAAGAGCTTGGCCCTTGGCATCGGCGCTCAGCGCCGCCCACAGCGCCGCGTAGGCGGCCGAGGCCGCGAGATAGAGATCAGCCGTCGCCACGTTGGCGATGGTTGTGTAATCGTTGCCGCCAATCGTTACCGTAGCCATCAGATTTCGCCTTCCTCTGGTTCCTCGCCCTCGCGCCCGAGCAGCGACCCGTCGAGATCCTCCGAGCCGTCCCTTTCCTCGAATGGCAGGCCAAGCCGCCCGTAGATATCGCGGACGACGGGATCATTCGGGAGAATGGTTGACCCGGCCGTTGCCAGATCTCGCAAGACCGTCGCGATCTCGCCCACATCGTTGAAGCTCGGCGACGCCGGTTTGAGCTCGGGTTTCAAATTGGGGTCAAGCCCGTTGAGCTTCCAGATCGGGTCCACGAGATCTCGCTCGTAGGTATCGGCGATCTCGTTGAGCGTCGCGTCGATGATCAGGAACAGTTGCGCCGCCTTTTGCTCGGACAGGGCAAAGGATCCGGCGCCGTCCCCGCCGAGGAGAAGCTGCTCGCAACCCATGATCCGAGCCAGATCCCGGTTGGTCCGCTCGATCGCCTCGTGAACGGCGACGAGCCCTTTCGATTCCGCCTTGAGCAGATCGATCCCCCATTGATGGGTCTGAGATGGCGAGGCGGCGTCGTCCTCGCCCGTATATACCGCGGAATCCAGAATCAGCGACTTGTCGGGGGTGCGGACGGGATTTTTCAGGAAAGAGCGCATCGCCTCAAGCGATTGCTCGGCGTCGGCGGCCTTGATCTTTTCGGCTTCGACCTCGGCATTAAGCCCGGCGAGCGGGGCGCGGCCGATTGGGATTCCGCCGAGATCCGTCTCGAATCCCATCGTTTCCAGCTTGAGTAGCTTTTTCAGGCGCTCGGCCGGGTCGACCATGTGCCGCAGGATCCCGAGGCCCTCGGGCGAATCGTTGAGGCTGTCGTCGACCAGATAGACAATCCTGTTGCGGGGCAAAAAGATCTCGGCCCCGGTATGCGGCGAGCGCTGCCAAACGCCGTGAACCTCGCCCGAGTCCTCGACCGCCCATCGCTCGATGGTCTTTTGAGCGCGCGGGGCAATATCCCTGAACGTCAGAACATTGCCCTTCGGAATCATCGTCCATTCTTGGACCGAGAACCCGTAAAAGACATATGCCGCTGATCGGCGCACGATCCGGCGCCATGAGGTGGCGGGGTCATCGATGAGCCATTCCTCGAGCATTTCGGCATGGGCCCGGGCCTCGCCGCTATCGTCGACCGGCTCGATTGTCCACTCTGCCCTGGCGATCAGGTTGAGGAAAAGCCGGATGCACGCGCCGACAATCGAGGCATTGACGAGGATATCGGTGAAAGTCTCATAACGGCGAAATCCGATCAGTCTCGGGTTCCGCTCGCCGGTCTGAACATATCCGCCGAATGAGGTTGTCCCAGAGACCCCGAGCGCGATCCTCGGGCTTGTGCGAACGGTCGGGACAAGGGGGCGACCGCGAACGTCAACGAGAGCCATCAAAAAGTCTCCTCAGCCGACGCTCGGGCCAGCGCCCACCCGTGATCTCTTGCGCCCGACGAGCTCATGGTAGGCGCCGGATGCCGCGTCGACCAGATCGTCGATCTGGTCCCCGTGAGCCTCGGCGATTTGCTCGTCGAACGAGCAGAGCTCATCTGTAAACATATCGTTCCAGTCGCCCGCACGCAATGAAACCGTGCCGCTCTCCATTCCGGCCGCCAGCGGGCGGGCCCGAATATGCTTGGCGCGGCTCTCGATTGCGAAGCCGTGGTCGAACGGTTGGTATTTCATGGCAAAGTGTCGGCGCAGCATTTTTCCGGCCGCGCCCGGCTCTTGAGGAAAGACGACTCGGCACCGGCCTTTGAAAAGCTCGTCGTCCTTTTGACAGATTCGATACATCTCGCGCTCGGCCTTGCCCGGGCCATATTGGAACCGCACGGCGTCCAGAACCCATACGTGGCCCTCGGCATCGAGCCCCATGAGAACGCCCGCCGTGTGATCGCCCTCGCCCTCGCTCGCCGCGAGATCCCAGCGCCGGCAGACCCGAACCATTCTCGGAACCTCGCTCGGGGGACGCACGCGGAACCAATCGCGGGTGAAAAAGCCGCCGTCGGTCAGGCGCGGCACCTGTTGGTAGAGCGAATTCCAAGTTCTTTTGATCTTCTTGAATCGATCCCAATGGCCCGGCTTGAACCATTGCGGCCACAGGCCCTCGCCGATCTTGCGGCCGAGAGGATCATCGGGGCGGTCGGCCTCGGCTGGCACGCGCACGACATTCCAGACGCGGCCGTCGCGGCAAGAGATCATCCCGCTTTCGCCATTCCAGTCTGTCGGCAAGAGCGATCCGGCGAGATCGTCGGGGGCCCACCGCGTCATAATCAGGCATATTGATCCGCCGGGAACGAGCCGGGGCTCGAGGGTATCCTCGAATTCCTCGCGGATCCTGACTTTGACCACCTTGGAATCGGCGTCTTGTCTGTTCTTGATCGGATCATCTATGAGCAGGAATTCGCAGCGATTGCCGCCGATCCCCGAGAGGATCCCGCCGCCGAGGTATTCCGAGTTGTTCGACAGCGCCCATTCCTGAGCGGCTTTGGTGTCGCCCCGGAAATCGGTGTTGAAGATCCCGGCGAAATGCGGTGAGCGGACCACAGCCCGGGCCCGGCGCCCGATCTTGCGGCTCAGATCCGAGCCGTAGCTCGCGGCGATCACGCGAAATCCTGGGTGCCGCCCCATGAAATAAGACGGGCTCACCACGCTTGCGTAGGTCGTCTTTGCCGAGCCCGGGGGAAACATGAGCATGACGCGGCCCGAGTCCGTATAGACCGCCCTCTCGACTGATTGCATGATCAGGATGTGGTGGGCGGCGACCGAGGTCTCGATCTTGTGGAAAAGCCATTCGTCCTCGTCCTCGGACAGCGGCTTGCCGGGGATATCGATTGCGAGAGAAAACTCGGCGATGGATTTTCGGGCGCGCTTGCGGGCGGCCATGACACCAGCCGCCTGAACGCCTTCAATTCTCGAGAACGGCCCGAGCTTGATCGGGGCCGCTTGCGCAGGAAGATTCATGCGGAATCATCCGGCTCTGAAAGGCCCCGGCGCTTGAGAAGGATCTGAGCGGCGACGGCGCTCGCCTCAGAGCCTCGGACGAGGTGCGAGATCGCGGTCACATTTTCCGCGCTGGCGATGCAATCCAAGTCGGAATCAACCGCATGCTCGCGGGCAATCCCGCACCTCTTGCACCATCCCGAGACGAGATCAAAATCGTGGGGCTCGGCCATCTCTGATCCTCCGCGTTGCCGGGGCCAATTCTACCAATTCAGGGGATTTTTGAAAGCCCGGGGAATGTCAAGGACGATGCCCGCTCAAATTGGCGGCCGTCGGCCCGGGATCCTGGCCCCCGCTTTCGGATTGTCCTGAGGCGGCGGCGGTGCTAACCTCGCCAAACATCAGAGAGGAGATCAGCGGTGGGCGATGCGGCGAAAGTAAAGGCAAAAGTGGTGGGAACTCTGTCGATCCGGGTCAAGCGAGCTGGGTCAGAGGAGTGGGAGGATCATGGAACGGTCCCCGCTTACGAGACTCCGATCGAGCCTGAGACACCGGCCGAGCCCGAGGCCAGCGCACAGCGCGAGGAGAAATAACGATGGCAACGGTTTTCACGACGGTCGGCGCTACGCTGATCACCGACTATCTCGACGAAACGACCACTGTCCCGACTGATTGGCATGTGGGCCAAGGCACCGGCGCCGGCACGGCGGCGATCGGCGATACCACGCTTTTCACCGAGGCGAGCGAGTCGCGGGTCGTCGGCACCGCCAGTCAGCCCACCACCGTTACCAATCGATGGGTCGCGACCATCGTCGCGGACGGCACCAAGACCGTCACGAACGCGGGCCTTTTCGACGCCTCGACGTCGGGCAACATGATGATCAAGGGCGATTTCACCGGGATCCCGGTGAACGCGAGCGACAGCATCGAATACACTTTCGAGCTCGCTCATTCCTGATCCCTCTAGCGCGGACCCTCAATCCTTGGGCCCGCGCGTAGCCAGCGAGTTTGATCGAAAAATAGGAGCGGGTTAAAATGGCAACCTATGTTGAACTCTATAATCTGATCTCAAATAACGAACTGCGAAACAGAGTTCGTGTGGCGACGAGAAACGCTGCTCAAGATCTGCTCGACGGAACGCCTACCGCCGATGAAATTGACTGGGCGGCGGAGGTTTTCAGTAATCCTAAGTCCGAGGGCCAAAAGGCGTTCGAGTCAGTGCTCGCGGCAAATCGAACGGCAACCGTGGCCCAAATACTCGGGGCGACCGACGCTGATATCCAGATAAATGTCACTGCTGTAGTGCCGAACCTCGTCACGGCTTTTGCGGCGCTTCTGGCGCGCATCTCGCCGCCGGGGCCATAAAGGAGGCTAACAAATGGCTATTGACACAGACGCAGCCATTGAGTTTTTCGGGACTCCAGTCAACCTAGCAAGTACCCCCGCGCTGGTTGCGGATGGTGATTTTTCTGTTACTGGAGATTTGGACCCATGGACTAACGTAGACGATGCGCCAATGGCATCGGTTACGCTTATAATGGAGGTTGAAGTAACCGCCGACGATAACTCCGGCTGCAATATGTATTTCCGGGCAATAGATGTCGAGGGATCGAACAGCGATGAAATTCCCGAGGCGGAATACAGGCATACGTTCGTTGGGTTTTTCCCCGCGTTAAATGTTACTTTAGCCCTCCAGCGTAGCACCCAGCGGATTGTGGTGCCCAATTATAAAACATCGAGCAAGTTCGAGGTCTACATTGAGAATCTGACTGGACAGGAGATTACCGTGACTACCTGGACGGTTATAATCACGCCAATCGCTATTGGCCCAAATGCCTAAATCGTCATGGGACAATTAACACTTCCACGACCATGGATGCCGGGTGTTAAGCCGACAATTCCAGTTGAAATTGACTGGACGCATCCGCTTGCTAAAGGATTACTTTTCTTTTGTATTGAACGTGAGGATTTAGTCAGGGGTGGTGTCGCAATACCTGTGAATGAATATGGTTCGGCTCCTCAAATATCCGGGTCGGCGCATCGTCAGGCTATGGGGTTCGCACTTGAGTCACATACGACGACTGACGGCGGTTTTATGTTTGAAGGAAGCAGTGTTGAAAATGCTGTTGGTCAACCTTTCGGTACCATTGCAACGATAGTTCAAATAGATTCGTGGGTGGATTGGGGCCAACTGGTGACCGTTCCTCTTAGCAAAACGACGTGGGTGACTCCATTCCACGGCTTCAGTTTGAGTCGGAGTGCTGGCACATCCTCCGGCGTATTCTACAAGAAAATTATTACAGCAGGTTTAAACTCTGCAACAAGTGGCACGGGTTATCTTGCTGCGGATGGATTGCTAAACCATTACGTAGTGACGACTGACAAAACTTCGACGGTCAGGTTTTACAAAAATGGAGTAGCACATAGCACCGATACTCTGCTCCTTGGCGCTGGAGACTTTGATTTTCCTCAGATGACGCCTTACGTCATGTCGCGGAACACGGTGGCGGATGGTGAAGGTGTTAATGGTCGATCATTCCTTTCCGCAATTTGGGCGCACGATCTTAAGGCTGGCGAAGTTGCAGAATTCTATGCTGACCCATTTGCGCTGTTGAAGCCAAAAGTTGCGCCGATTTATTTTACCTCCACTCCCCCGCCGCCGAGCGCATCTTCGGTTATGTTACCTCTCCCTAGACCATGGATGCCGGGCCAAAAGCCGACTATTCCGGTTGAGATTGATTGGAGTCATCCGCTCGCAAAGGGTTTAGCGTTTTTAACCATTGGTGGTGCGGACCTTGTTGGTGGTGCACCTCCGATCCCTTTCGACAGTGCTTTCTCACGATATACTCACGGCAAAAATGGCTTAGGCTTCCACTGCACTGATGACCAATTGGGCGGTGTGGTGTTCGAATACGGTAATAATGGTCCCATGAAATATTTGGAGGGCACGGATTTTTATACTATTGCGGTCTTGGGTGAATATGACAGTGTAGCGACTGACGGACAGCTTATCGGCATTCCTGCGGATCTGACTTGGAATCCCCCATTCGCTCAATGTATGCTGTATAAATTCAGCACCAGCACCACATTACGTGTTTGGCATTCGATTAGTGCCTCAGGAGGGGGTCAAAGCGCATCCTCCACTGGTTTTCTTATCGCAGACGGTTCGCTGCATATGTATGTGGGAACAAAGGACACTACTGATAGCGCCAAATTTTATCGCGATGGTGTGTTCCATTCGTCTAACGTCGGCGTCGATTGCCGTCTACCTGTTTTTAGAGGAACAGCTATGCAGGACCACGTTTATCTAGGTGGTCAAGATGTGCTTACCGCTTTCCCTCAATTTGAGGGCAGAACTTATTTCGCAGCATATTGGGCAAGAGAGCTAAGCGCAGGCGAGATTCGACAGCTTTATGCCGACCCCTATGCGATGCTGAAGCCGAAGATTCCAACAGTGTATTTTATCTCAGGCGAGGCGGTGGTGCTCGATAATGACCTTCTCTCCTCCATGTATTTTCAGCGGCACTATTCGCCGATTACGATAGGGGTGTGAGATGGATTGGCGCATCTATTATGAGGATCAGGTCGTCACAGGATCGTCCAAGGAGGCTTGGATCAAAGCTCCCGATGGGGGAGTTCAAGTTGTCACCGTGATGGAGGAACCTTCGTTTCCATATCCAGACAGACGTATAACCGGATACGTTCACTGCTTAAAAGAGGGCCGTATGCTTTACACCGGAGTCGACGAATACGACCCGCTCGGTTATGGGCACGTCAAGACTGGTTTGCTCGTAGACGACAGTAAGTATTGGATTGCATGGGAGCGGGCATATGGCAACGGCTGAACTTGAAGTCACAAGCGTCATCGCCTCAACCGGGTGGCTCCCGAGTCCGGTGACTCCCTCAGAGATCAATACATCGAATGACACTCGGGCGACTAACGGAGAGGCGAGTGAGTTTATTAATTGTGAGATTGATGATGTGCCCGGCGATTTTGGCTCGATGAATGATGTCACGCTTCATGTTGAGGCAAGAAATCAGGGGACAATCAGTCGTGAGCAGAGCGTCACTGTGGAGCTTCGTGATAGCGGCGACGTGACGATCCTTCAAACATTCGGCCCCACTGCCGTCACCAGTTCGGATGTAGTTTACAATTCGTCGGCGTTCTCTCGTAGCGATAGCTCGGCGGTCATCAATGGATGGAGACTGCGCGTGATTATTACCGAGGGCGGTGGAATGGCCGAAGACGAAACGGTCGAGATCGACCATATGTGGGTCACCCTGGATTACAATGTGAGCGGTGGAGGGCTGTCAATTCCTGTAGCCTCTAACCACTACGCAAAGCAAAGGAATGCCTGATGTTGTTCGTGAAGCAAAGCACTGTCGTCACGGTCCAATTCGGTCCATTCCTTGATGCGGGAGATGGCGTGACGCCTGAAACCGGACTGGCATCGGCGCTGGATAATGCGACGACCGGTATCCGGGTCAGTAAGAATGGTTTGGCAATGGTCGATCGAAGCTCGACAACCGCTCCGGCTCATGATGTTGCTGGCTTCTATCGCGTTGAACTTAACGCAACCGACACAGATACGCTCGGGACGTTGCTGATTCAGTTTGAAGAACTGGCCACGACATTGCCAGTCTGGGCAACCTTCATGGTGATGCCAGCGAATGTGTGGGACGCTATGTTCGGGGCCGATAAACTGCAAGTTGATCAGAGGGAGATCGTCGGCACGACCGTTCCCACGCCGACGACAGCGGGCGTGCCTGATGTGAATGTGGAACGCTGGCTGGATACTTTGGTTACACTCAGCGGCTCCTTGCCGGACGTGAACGTCGAGGCGATGGATGCTGGTTCAATCGCAGTGGGAGTGCTTGCAACCAATGCTATTGCCGCCGCCAGTATTGCTGCCGCTGCTTTAGACGGCAAAGGCGACTGGAATGTGGGCAAGACTGGCTATAGCATCTCCGGCACCATCACAACACTAGACGGGCTAAATGATCTAAGTGCAGCGAACGTAAACGCTGAGGTGCTAGATGTAATGAATGTGGATACATTTGGTGAACCAGCACAGGGGGCTTTCGGCGAAACTGTGTCGATCTTTTCTAAAATCAATGCTCTATACAAGTGTTTGATAAATGAGAAAGATGGAACATCAACATTAATTCAAATTTATAATTTCGCTGGATCTGTAGTTGATCACAAGAGAACTGTTTCTAAGGTTGGTGGTCTTTACAATGAAAAAGTAATTGTCAGTGGACCGTAAATTATGGCAATCCTGGATGGCCAACTTCCATTACTACTTCGTGGACACACAGGATTGTTCGATGCAGAACAGGTATCTCTGCCCGCGACATCGACACATGCCGCGACACTCAGCCTAAAGGTCAACAAGAATCTGGCGGCCGCTCACAATGCCGCCGCAACGCTGATCCTCAGTCTCGACTTCAAGCGAACGCTTGTCGCCTCGCATGCCGCCGCCGCGACGCTGATCGCCGCAAAGGCCGTCGTTGAGCAAGATCTGCTCGCCTCTGCAACGCATGCCGCAACTCTGACGCAGATCGCCAGCTTCAAGCGAACTCTCGCGGCCGCGCACTCGGGCGCCGCGACCCTCGCTCAGCCGGCGACATTCCGGCGCACGCTGGCGGCGGCGCATGCGGCGGCCGCCTCTCTGACCATCCTTGAAACTCAGCGCGAGACGCTCGCGGTCGCGCATGCTGCCGCCGCAACGCTGATCCTCAGTCTCGACCTCAAGCGAACGCTGGCGGCTTCACATACCGCCGCCGCCTCTCTCACTGCATTTGAGCGCGACAAGATCACGATTCCGGCGGCGCACTCAGCGGCCGCGACTCTCTCGACGATCACAGCCCGGCTTAAGAGCCTCGTAGCGGCCCACACAGCGGCCGCGACGCTTTCGCCTATAGCGGCGCGCGAGATATCGATCCTCGCGACACACACCGCCTCTGCGAGCCTCGCAGCGCCCAAGACGATCCGCCGCACTCTAGCGGCCTCTCATGCGGCGGCGGCGACGCTGACTCCGCTTGAGAAAACCGTCGCTCAGATCCTTGCCTCGGCCTCGCATGCGGCGACCCTGAGTCTTGAACTGAGCATGAAACGGACGCTCGCCGCCTCGCACACGGCGGCGGCCAATCTTACTCAGCCCGCGAATTTCCCGCGCACCCTCGCAACCTCTCACGCGGCGGCCCCGACGCTCTCGACGGTCACGGCGCGTCTGATCACCATTGCGGCGGCCCATTCGGCGGCGGCATCGCTGACGGCTTTCGAGCGGGACAAGATCACGCTTGTCGCGAGCCACACAGCCGCCGCCTCGCTTGCCTTGACCCCGACATTCCGGCGCTCGATCCTCGCCTCTCACGCGAGCGCGGCGAGCCTCTCCGAGATATCGACCCGGCTGATCGCGATCTCGGCATCGGCCTCGCATGCCGCGACGCTCACGGCCCTTGAGGGAAACGCTCAAAGCGTTCTTGCATCGGCAGCCCACGCCGCGAGCTTGAGCACTATCACCGCCCGGTTCCTTACCGTTGCGGCGGCGCATGCGGCGGCGGCATCGCTCACAGCATTCGAGCGCGACAAGATCACGATCTCCGCGACGCACTCGGCGGCCGCGAGCCTGAGCACTATCACCGCCCGCCTCAAAACTTTAGCGGCTTCACATTCTGCGACCGCGACGCTCACGGCGATCGGTGGGCTCGTTCAAAACATTCTTGCATCGGCCGCCCATGCCGCGACTCTCTCGACGATCACGGCGCGCCTCAAGAGCCTCGTGGCGGGCCATGCGGCGGCCGCGACGCTATCTCAGCCCGCAACCTTCCGACGGACCCTGGCGGCGGCTCATAGCGCCTCGGCGAGCCTGACCGCATTCGAGCGTGACAAGATCACGATCGCTGCAAGCCATTCGGCGGCGGCCACGCTGACTACCGACTTGACGATTCCGCAATCGGTGCAAGCGAGTCATTCCGCGAGCGCCTCTCTCGTCATAGTCGTCGACAGAAAACGGACGCTGATTGCCACGGCGACCCATGCCCCGGCCTTGGCCCGGCTCGGAGATTTCAGCCGCACGATGGCGGCATCTCACGCGGCGGCGGCGGCGCTGACGGCAATCTCGGGCAAGGCCGCCTTCCTATCGGCAAATTCCCTACATGCTCCAACCGTCCTCGCCATTGCGAGCCGGTTCAGGACACTGAGCGCCTCGGCCTCGCATGCCGCCTCGCTGACGTTGATTTTGTCGTCCGGCCGAACGCTTGACGCCTCGGCCGCCCACGCCGCGAGCCTGACCCTCAAACTGACGATCCGACAGTCCCTGTTGGCGAGCACCTCCCATGTTGCTACTCTGGTCGCGCTCATCGGGCTCGGCGGCGCTATCGACGAGCTACTCGGCCGCCGGGAACTTACCACCGAGATGCTCGGCCGCCGGGAACTTACCACCGAGCTCAAGGGCGAGAGAGAGGCCACAACGGATCTGATCGGGAGCGTCGGCAATGACTGAATACAACCAAGATTTCCAGATGAAATCCGGGGATGACCGCGTGCTCAGATTCACCAATACGGACGACGGTGGCGGAGCCCTAGATCTCACCACTGGCTCCCTGAAATGGGGACTCAGCCCGGTCAAGGGCTTCTCGGGTGTTCCTACGGTCTCGAAAATAAGCGGATCAGGGATCGTCGTCGAGGGCGACCCGACCCTCGGGATTTGCCTGGTGGATCTCGATCCGGCCGACACCGCCGGCCTGAAGGGCAGGTTCATCCAAGAGCTCGAATATATCGACGGCGCCGGAAAAGTATCGACGTTGGCGACCGGCGTCGGCAAGATCATCGCCGACATGGTTATCCCCTGAATCGAAAGGATCCCCGATGTTCTGGTTTTCGTTCCATTTCCTGATTGAAGCGTGGCTGGCCCTCGCCTTGCTCGACCTCGCAATCCGCGCCGCGCCGGTCCTGATCGGCGACCAGCCCGCCGGCCGCCTGTTCCTCAAGGCTCTGGTATGGCCCATCGCCCGGCCTTTCGGCGCGCTGTTTTGGGCGATCAAATGGGCGGGCCGAAAGCTCGGGATCCGGCCGCTTATGTGATCAGTCGGCGGCCGTGGGCGTGTCCTTCATTTGCTTTGCCCACCAGTCCGCTCCGAAGGCGCTCAAGAGCAAACCGGATGCAAAGGGCATCAGGAATTTTGCCAGATCGGCGATGTGCGCCGACTCGGTTGCGGCCGACCAGAGGATCAAGAGGATCTCGACGGCCATGATCGCGAAAGCGACCTCTCGCTTGTGGGTTTTGTGGACTCGATCGGGCATGCTTATTCCAACTTGATCCATCCGGTGGCGTCCTCTGAGACTATCGGGTCGCCGTCCATTTCCGACGCAAATCCGGTGCTCCACGCGCCATCGCGCCAGCGGACAACCACGAAGCCCATACATTCGTCATAAACCAAAATGGGCGAACCGTCGTCCGGCGCCTCAATCATCGGCCTCAGTCTCACAATTCAGATCCTCACCTCAGTTGCATGTTCGCGAACGCTTGCTGGATCGCTTCGGCCATAGAATAGCCGACCGCATTCCCGATCGTGTTCCCGAGTCGGTTTGCGGTTTCCTTGGCGACAGCCTCGAGCGCCTCGTCCCCGATCCGCTTCTTGATGTCAGCCATCGCCTTGTCGCTTTCGACAACGGATTTCACGGCCGCCTGAGCCGCCGCCGGAACGGCCGCGCTGATTGCGTCGCGCATTTGCTTTGAAATGTCGTCGGCGATTTTGAACCAGATCACGGCGATATATCCGGGGACCATTACAGATTGGTCCGAACGGTAATCCCCGCCGGGTGACGTGCCAATTTTCACCGGCTGCTCGAGCTTGATCCGCGCCTCGTCGACGAGGCTTTGCCTCAGATCCTCGTCACCGATATTTTCGAGGGCCTTTTCCATCAGGGCCCCGATCAGGTCGTTGTCAGTTTTTGGCATGTCATATCCTTTCAATTTTGGCGCAAGATTCGCATTTGGCTGAGATAGCGCTCGGCGACCCTTTGGCTTGAGGCCCGTGGTCCCGACTCCGAAGGAGTTAACGGCGGCCCGCCCACCTGATAGATCCGCCAGAGAAACCAGCAATGGAACAGGATCGAGTCTTGAGCCGGGTTGGTGTCCATTCCATGCTTTTTCCAAAAGCGCCAGTTCCCGCGCTCTTGCTCGACGTGGAGCTTGTGAGTGAGCGGAACGACATAGGGGATCGAGGGCTTTCGAGCCATGCCGGGTAGCTCTTTTTCCCACCATGAATCGCATCCACGGATGTGCGCGACTTGCACCGGCCTTGCCCCGGAAACGATGCACGGGAGCGCCGCGATCCACCCGAAATAGAGCGATTCCTCGTGCGTGTGCCTGTCTGGAATGCCGCCGATCACAGATCCGGCCCCTCGCTCTCGACGCAATGCCCGAGGGCCCGGTCCAAGAATTTTCCGAGCGCCACGCATGTTCGCTTCCTTCGCCCCCAGGACGCCATCGCGAATTGATCCGGGTTCGCCCCCGGCCGCCATGCGATGATCACCACGCCCTCGGCCCTCAAGAGCTCGCCAAGGGCGCGCGCATCGCCGATCTTCAATCCCCTCATGGATGGCCCCCGAGCATCGCGAGCCCGCCTGTGAGCAAGAACTGAGCGACCCAAGCGCCCGCCAGAAATCCGAGCACGAACCCGGTGATGTATTTCAACATTTGATTCCCTTTCCTAAGCCAACTTTGACAGAAGAACACCAAGAGCGAGCCCGAGCGCAAAGCAAGAGAGCCCCAGCGAGAGCAGCGAGTGAACGGGCCACGGTTTCATTTCATTCCTCCTGTTCTGCGTGTTTGATTTTGGTGACGGTGAGTTTCCAGTCTTCGTCTTCCTTGGTATGCGGGATCGGCCGCCCTTTTTCGAGAGCCCGCCCGATATCCTCGAGCACCGCCCTCAAGTGCCTGACTTCGGCGGTGCCGTCGATCCGGTCGCGGAGCGCGGCGAGCGCGGCGGAAAGCTCGTGGATCCTGGCGCCGGGATCGAGCCCGAGCAAGCGGGCCAAAGCCTCGCGATCTGCCGAGATATTGACCTTTTCCGCCTCTTGCTGTCTCCACAGAAATTTTTGGTGGGCCACCCGATCGGACTCGGCTTTCTCGCTCAGCTTTTTGGCGTAGGTCTTGAGATCCTCGATCCTGTCGCGAGCGGCCACTGTGTCTTTGAGAATTTCGGCGATCTCTGATCCGAGTTCGGCTCTCAGTTTCTCAGCGACGAGCCACGCGGTGGCTGAGCGGGGCGAGGGCTCTCGGCCGACCTCGGCGCGCCGGGAATCGAAGGCGATCTTGAACAGCGCAAATTGCGGGATCTGGACCGGGCTGAAAATCGGGCGCCGGGCCATCCTCCACACATTCTCGCTTCGCACGATCAGCCCGGCCGCTCGCGGAATCTCGTCCTTGGTGGCGAGCCCCTTCGGAATCGCAAAGACGACGCCTGTGGAGAACTTGAGGTATTTTGCCCATTTCCCCGAGGCTGTGTCGCGCATGAGATCCGAGCGCGTCACCTTGCATTCATAGGAAATCGGCTCCGGGCTCTGGTAGCTGTGGCAAATCGTGAATACGTCGGGCCGAGGCGATCCGGCCGGGCCGAGTTGCATATCCAAGAACGCGCGCCGGCCGGTGCGGTGAATGAGGTGCAAGGCGAGATCCCGGGCCAGATCGTCGTGCTTCCATTGATCAGTCATGGTCGAGCGCCTTCTCAACAGCGGCCCGGATCCTGGCCCCCGCCTGCATAGCCGTTTCGCCATGAATGATTTTCACGGAACGGCGGCCAGCGCCCTTGATTTCGACAAAAACCTTGTCCCATCGATCCTCAATCTCGACGAGAATTATCGAGCCAGCATCTACGCAAAGGTCATCGTTGATATCGATCATTTCTTCATCTCCTCGATCGCGGCCTTTGCGACCCACGGGAGCCGGGCATAGCTCTTGATAAAATCGGCCATCTCATCAACGCGCCGGAATACAAAAGGCGTCGTCCAGCAATCGGGATCGAACCCGACCCCGACCCAAGCCTTATGCGCCGGATGCCAAGTCAGGATATAAGGGCGGTGGCCCTCAGTGAAGCCGAGGAAATAGCCGGGCTCGGCCTCGGGCGGGAATCCCGGGCGCTCATCATATTTCCAAAGCGTGAATTCTGTTGGTTCAGGCATTTCATATCCCCTCGAATCTGAGCACCAAGCCGTCTCGATAGACGACGGTCAGCCCGGTTGCGTCAAAGCGCCAGACGGCCCGCCAATGCTTCTCGACGATCCTATTGGCGAGCTTCCGTTGAGCTCTGGTCGGTTCGGGCCAGATCTCCTCGTCCTCATTCACACCCAATTGGCGGCGCGCAGCGCGACGACCGCCCTCATGCGTTCCGCCCCGGGCGTATCCCGCTCGGCGTTCGCCCGGATCTTGCGGTGCATTGTCAAAATCGAGCGCCGGCCCGGTCCGATGCGATTCCCGCGAGCGAGCTCTGCGTCCTGACCCAGCACGGCATCGCGGAAGGCCATCATGCTCGCGGCCGCCCCGCCCGTGATCCGGCTCATTCCCGCGAAAAGCGAGGCCAGAGCAAGCCCCTTGTTCGGTCGTTCCACTATGAGTCCTCCCCGTCAGGATCGACGCCGATCGCGCGGAGCTGAGCCTTGACGAGTTTCATGGAGGCCGCAATCCCGCTCAAAAACATGGACTCCACGGCGGGCCTGAAAAGCTGGTGGATCTCCATTGCGGTGCCGTCGATGTAGACCTTGCCGTCGTGCCAGCGCGCGATGCGCTCAACGTCGTTTTTCAGGCGCATCAACTCTTTCTCGAGGCGATCGGCCTCTCGCAACATTTCAAGTTTCATGGTCTTGATCCTCTCTGGTTGGTTGCGGGTAGGGCGGCGTCATTCGGCTTACGTCGTGTCGGCACTGTGACTCCCCATACCTCTCCAGAATCAAACTCCGATAACATTCCCCGTGGGCCTGTGGGGGGCCTAGGTCTACGCCGTGCCTCTTCTTCACCCCCTCTGGTAAGGCCCACGGGGAATATCATCGGCTCCCGGCTCCTTGTGCAGCGTTATCTTGGCCCTCGGGTTGATCCGCGAAGCCTTGAACATCCACAGCGTCAACTCGTTTAACGTCGGGAAGGGCACGGGGTCTATGATCGCGCCAAAGAATGCGCCGCAGCCCTCTTCGTCAATCGACTCTTGGTCTGTCATCCACTCGGCTCCCTTCGCCTTCCAGCGGTGGGCCATTCTGTCGACCCGGGCCATTGCCGAGCGATATAGTGAGCAATCGACGTGCTCACCCTCGACGCACGGAATAAAAACATTCCACCCGCAAAACCCGCATGTAACTGATTGGCTCATAGCGGCCCGAAATATCGGGCGAGCGACTGGAAGATTCGCGGATCCTGAGCCATCAAGACGGCGAGATCGCCGGAATCGACCCGCCAGATATATCCCGAGACAGTCGCCTCGAGCTCCTTTGCCATGACAATCTGAGGCTTGAGCACAACGGATTTGAGCGATGCGCTGTGGCCTCTCGGATAGATCGTGCCGCAAGCGCCCGGGTCCATAAGCGTCACCGGCATATAGACGCTTTCCATCGGCCAAAGCATCATTCCGAGCGGCGCGCCATATTGATCGATCACCAACCGGGCCCGCGCGTTTGCAATGTCGGGCTCGGCGGCATGAGCATTCGCGATCTCTTGGACTGTCATTTGATCCTCTGAATTTAGTTTCGGGAATGCTGAATATCGGCTTTTGAAATGATTTCGGCAAGCCATTTTTATTGTCCTATTTTCTCTTGCCACCCCGAGCGATTGCGTAAAGTTGCGCGTCCGACATTTTCATCATGCCGCGCCTCGACATATCCAGCTCCGTCGGCTCGGGATCCTGGCCCTCGGCCGGGACTTTTTGCGGGCCCCAGCCGCGCCGACTTTGGAGCCAGAATGTCGCCGCCCTGACTTGCTCGGATCCCTTGCCCTTTTTCCCGATGGCAAAAAGCAAGAGGTTGGCGACCACCTGAGTATCGAGCCGAGTCGCGCCGTCGTCGAGCTCGTGCCTGAAATAGCGCCTCAGCGTCGTGCCCGCGATCCTGAGCTTGAGCGCAATTTCGTCCTGCGGAAAGCCGGCGCCGGCCATTGCTGAAACCGAGGCGCGTTCCGATTCGGTGGGGAGGTATTTTTTTCGAGGCATGCCGGGGCTTTCTTTATGGCGGGCTTTTCCCCTCTATTATGGCGGAAAGCGAGAGCACAATCTCGCTCTAAAAAATTGGGGGTTCTCTTATAGAATGCGAGAGAGTATTATTCCCGTGACTTAAATTGTGCATATTGCCCCGCTCAGATATCCAAAAAGGCGAGGCCGCGCACGCAAACGACAGGAGAATAGCTTTGCCCGGCCGCCCTGGACGCCGGAAAAGCTCGGAAACGATGAGATCAATTTTGCTGATGATCCTCGAGAATATGCGCCTCGCGCTGCGCGCGATGGGACCGGACGCCGCCCGCTTTTACGCTGATGGGATCGGGCGTCTGGATCTGTTTGCGCTGGCGTTCCCCGCGCTTGATCCGCGAGGGCCCGCTGTCGACTGATCGGAGAGTTCCCCTCGGACGCCGGGTTGTCCCCTCGGCGCCCACATTGAGCCGGGCTTTCGGGCCCGGTTCTTTTTTGCCCTACGGACTTCCAACATGGGCCAATTAGGGCCATATGTGGAGGGCGAGAGAACCAACCCTTGAGAGGATCCGACAATGAAAACCTACACCATATCGATCGACCTAGAGCATATGGGCCAGATTGAGGGCCTGACCGTGACCGCCAAAAACAAGACCGAGGCTCGCAAGAGCGCTCGGATATTCATGGCGAACGATCGCGAATTGCGCGGCAAGCAGATTCTCTGGATCGACGAAAGCTGAGGGCCAGCATATGACCACCCCCCACCAGATCGAGACTATCGGCCGCAAGATCGGCGAGGCTCTCGGGATCCCGCATGCTTTCCGCCTCGAGCAAGGCGCAATGCACATATCATTCGGCGAGCTCGACAGCGCCAGCGCCATCATGGGCCAGCGCGCATTTATGACCCTGATCAAATCCGCCAAATATGACCAGACGGACAAGGGCCTGATCTGGGAGACCAGCGAGGCCGAGGCCGAGCGCCGCTTTGCCGAGCGCCTTACGAGAATCGCGCAATGATCAATTGATCCGAGGCGCTTGGTGACCGCCCCGCTCGGGGGCGGCATCCAAGACCCCCGAGAGCAACCCCAGAGAGGACTACAAAATGGCAATGACGGAAATGAGGATCATCGAAAACCTCGAGCTTGATCACCTCGATTTTGCCGAGTCTTGCGCGCTTGTCGATTGCCTTGCCGCCGCCGTCGAAGCTATGGCGGCGAATTGGGCGGGCGACAGCATGCACATGGATCGCCTCGCCCTGATCCACGCCGCCGCAATGCGCCGCAAGCACGCGGCATTCGACGAGCGCGAGCGCGAGCGCCAGCACGAGGAGGCGGCAGCATGAAACACCTCGATTTGCTCACCTCGATTTACTCGCGCTGGCTCCGCGCCAATGCGATGCCCGAGATCGGCGCCGAGCAACTGATCATGGAATTGTGGAACAAGATGGGCCGGGGCCGCGCGAACAACAGCGCCCTGCGCTCGATGAGATTGCGGGGGCAGCTAATCTGGCTCGACCGCTTTTGCTATCTCTGGCAAATGGCCGAGCGGCTCGACAGCATCGAGAGGGCGAGAGCATGACCCCGCTATTCGAGCAAGCCGCCGACCGCGACTCATGGATCGAGGCGAACGCCGCTTTCTTCACCGCGATCCGGGGGCGCGGCCCCACGCGCACGCGCTCGGAATTCCCGACCAAGGCTGAGGCGCTCGCGGCTCAGCCCGGCGACGGCAGGACTCTGATCTATGCCGTCGCTCCCGACGGGGCCTCGGCCCACATCTGCAACGCATGAGAGAGGATCGATCAATGACAGACTGGAGAAAGAACGCCCCCAAGCGGGCCGCGAACGCGACGAAAGCCCTCGAGCTCGTCGCGAAAACCGCCTCGAAAGCCTACGACGTTCCGCCCGAGGAGGCGTGGGAGATGATCCGGGGCCTCGAGGCCGCGCTCGAGGGCGTCCGCTCAGCCTACGACGCGCGCATCGGCGGGCTTGCTATGGGCGGGGCACATGAGCGCCCTGCGCCCCCAGCACCCCGCCCTGCGCCGCTGAGCGCCGCGCCGCATATCCTCGCCGTCGGGGCTTATGTCGACGCGATCCCCGCCGAGCTCTTGCACTCATACTTGACCCATATTGCGAACCGGCTTTCGGAAGCGGCCGAGGCGGCTTGGTCGGAGCGGCTCGCGAGGGCAAGCAAATGAGCGCCGTCTCGCAGGCGATCCTCGATCAGCTTGGCGGGCGCGCTTTCCTCGCCATGACCGGGGCCCGCGATCTGGTCGGCGGCGAGCGCCGCCTGACATTCCGATTGCCGAGAGGCTTTGCGAAAGATCAGATCAACCGAGTCGAGATCGTACTCGAGGCGAGCGATACCTACAGCGTCCGATTCACCAAATGGAGCGGGCGGGCGCTCGTCGGCCGGATCATCCGCTATGAATCGGGGATCTACGACGACATGCTCGCGCCGCTTTTCCGCGAGGCCACCGGGCTTGAGACGAGGATGCCGAAAATCACTCGCCGCTGATGCCTCGATATGTCGCCCCCGAGCGGGGCGGCATTCCCGGGCACCCACGCTCGAAACCAGAGAGGACCAAGCTATGAGACTCACCGATACGCAACTCCTGATCCTGAACGCCACCGGGGACGCCAAGGCGGGCGTCGCGTTTGCACAGATCGCCACCAAAGTCAGCGTCGCCAATCCCAAGCGCGCCTGCGAGGCGCTCGCCAAGCGCGGGCTGATCGAGGCCACCGAGATCAAGCTCACGA
>SDBT01002518.1_pt1 | contig 32311 bp, 18 predicted proteins | sample 2277101 | NCBI WGS metagenome assembly SDBT01 (sample SAMN10404973, study PRJNA504765) | marine sediment metagenome | isolation source: marine sediment core GS10_PC15, 103 cmbsf | place: Arctic Ocean: Southern Knipovich Ridge | collected 2010 | reverse complement strand
CACCAAACCTTCCTTGCAGCCGTGGGACAGCAGGTAGACCGCGCGTTCGGCAAGCTTGTCGTCATCGAGGATGGGGATGGCCGTGTAGCGCCGGCCCCAGAACTTCTCTTTCCAGCTGTGCAGACAGCTCACGGTTCGTGTGGAACCTCGTTGGAACCTCGTTGGGGGGGGGTGCCTTCCAGGGCGAACAGGCCGAGATTCAGCAGAATAATCGACGGGTTAGGGGTCAGGGCACCTTCTTGTACTTCTTGCGGGCGACGTGGTTGGGGGCGCAGTTGAAGTGCCACCATTCGGAGGCGATGGGGATGAAGCCGGCGCGGACCATGACCTCGCGCAGCAGCAGGCGGTTGGCCCACTGCCGGCTGGTCAGCTTTCCTTTTCGGTGAAGGTCGAACTCGTGGCGCGGCTGGGCTGCCCTGCCGAAGAAGTCGAAGGGGGTGCCCATGTCCAGGGGTTTTCCGTCCTTGTCGGCGATGGTCAGGTCGACCGCGCAGCCGTAGTTGTGGATCGAGCCGGTCCTGGTGTTGGGGTTGGCCACGTAGCCCTGCTGCGGGGTGCCGCGGACGACCTCCCACATCTGGCGCTGGACGCTTACCGGCCGGACGCAGTCGTAGGCCAGCAAATGCAGGTCCGGGCGCATGGCCTCGAGATGCCCGGAGGCCTTCTTGAGCATGTCGGCGGCTTCTGCCTGCAGGTAGCACTGCTCCAGGTCGCCGTAGACGTCTTTTTTGATGAAATTATCCGTGGTCGAGTACTTGAGCTCGACCTTCAGGCCGGGGATCACCGCCTGCACGTCGACCAGGCCGGGCACCCTGGACAGGTCCGGCTGGGCGACCTGCTCGCCGGCCGTTGCGGCGACGGGCAGGAGTAGAAGGGTCGCGAGAAGAACGACGTTGCGCTGCATGGTCCAGCCTCCCGGGGGCTAGTGGGTCGTGATCGCGATCCAGTCTGTATCCTTAGGCCTTCAACGGTCAAGATCCTTGATCCGGGGGGAGCTTTTTGGCACTCTGGGCTTTGCGTCCGTTTTCATTCACCCCGGCCGGGAGCCTTGACCATGCCCGAATGGCTGAACGAACTCTTGCCCATCTTGATCCTCCTGGCGGCGGTCATCATCGTGATCGCCCGCCTGCCCAAGGTCGAGGGCCTGGACTATACCAGCGCCTTTCGCAGGCGCCGGGTGATGAACTGGGTGCCTTTGGGGCTGACCTACGCCTTCTTGTACATGGGGCGCTACAACCTCAAGGTCAGCCAGTCGGCCTTCGGCGAGATGACCAACGCGGCCGGCGATCCGATGATGTCCAACGCGGACTTCGCCACCATCTTCGGGGTCGGGACCGTGGTCTACGGCTTCTCGTTCCTGCTGAACGGCCCCTTGACCGATCGCTTCGGCGGCAGGAAGGCGATCCTGGCCGGCGCGGGCGGGGCTGCCTTCATGAACATGCTGATGGGCCTGGTCACCTGGACGATGATCAGCCAGGGACCAGGGGCGGGGTTCGTGGCCGGCAACTTCGTTGTGGTCTTCTCCATCCTGTACGCCATGAACATGTACTTCCAGAGCTTCGGCGCGGTGGCCATCGTCAAGGTCAACGCCCCGTGGTTCCACGTGCGCGAGCGGGGCGTGATCGGGGCGGTCTTCGGAATCCTGATCTCGCTGGGCATCTACTTCGCGTTCGACTGGAGCAGGATCGTCCTGGAACACCTGCCCATGCAGTGGGTCTTCCTCATGCCCGCCTGCATCCTGGCGTGCTTCTGGGTGGTCGACCTGTTCGTGGTGCGGAACAGCCCGTCCGGGGCCGGGCACGAGGACTTCGACCTGGGCGACGCCACCTCGGGCGATACCGGGCCGCGGATGGCCGCGGTGAAGGTCTTCGCGATGATGCTCAGGAACCCCATTATCATGACGATCGCCTGCATCGAGTTCTGCTCCGGCTTCCTGCGGCAGGCCATCATGCAGTGGTACCCGAGCTTCGCCAGGCAGACCAACGAGACCCTCGGGCTCCTGGAGGCCTTCGTGAACAGGAACTGGGGCATGCTGCTGTGCACGGCCGGCATCCTGGGCGGGGTGGTGGCCGGGGTGGTCTCCGATCGGGTCTTCCAGTCCCGGCGCGGACCCGTGGCCGGGATCCTGTACGGCATGATGATCATCGGAGCCATCGTGCTTGCCTTCACCTACCAGACACCTGCTGTCGGCTACATGGCGATCCTGATGTCGCTGGCCGTGATCGGCGTCCACGGCATGCTCTCCGGTACGGCCAGCATGGACTTCGGGGGCAGCAAGAACGCCGGTATCGCGGTGGGCATCATCGACGGGTTCGTCTACCTCGGAACGGCGGTCATGGCCCTGACCTACGGGCTGATCCTGCCCGAGGAGCAGTTGACCGAATCCGGCAAGCTGATCGGGCCGGTCACCGACCCGGCCAACTGGCAATGGTGGCCGTTGGCGATGATCCCGGTCGCGGTGATCGGGTTCGTGCTGGCGCTTCGGGTCTGGAACGCCAAGCCAAAGCCAAAGGCGGCTGCGGGGGAGCGCTAGATCACGGGGTTTACGGCAACAATCCCGACATGCGTTTCTTGATCGTCTCGGCCTCCTTCTGGTCCTTGCATACCCGCAGGCAGCGCTCCCAGGACTCGAAGGCCTTGTGGGTGAAGCCGGTCTTTTCGTAGAGGCGGGCCAGGGCCAGCAGGTGGGTGTAAGAGGGTTCCAGCTCGGCCGCCCGCTCCAGCCTGGCGATGGCCCTGTAGGTCTCGTCCAGCTTTTCGTACAGCAGCCCCAGGCGGTGGTGGAGCTGGGCGGTGAACGGCGCCGCCTCGATCGCCTCTTCCAGGTTGTGGGCCGAACCCATCAGGTCGCCCTTCTTGAAGGCCGCGGCGGCGGCCTGCAGGGCGGCACTCGCCTTGATGGACAGCTCGTCCGGCGATGCAGCGTCGGCCCGGCGATCGAGGGCTTGTTGAAGCAGGTGCTTGAGCTCGTCGAGCCGCAGCGGTTTCTCCAGGAATGCGTCCGCGCCATACAGGCGCTTGACGTCCTTGGCGTATCGCCAGCCGCGGTAGACGGCGCTGATCATGATCACCGGGATGTGGCGGGTGGCCTCGGAATTCTTGAGCCGGTAGCAGATGTCGAAGCCGTGCACTCCCGGCAGCATGGCGTCCAGCACTATGGCGTCGGGAAGATGCTCCTGCAGCATCGTCAGGGCCTGGCCGCCGTCGCCGGCCTCCCAGACCTCGAACCCGAATTTCTGAAGGAACTGGTTGAGGAGGTTGCGGATCTCCACCTCGTCGTCCACCACCAGCACGGTGGTGGTCTTGCGTTCCTCGGAGGGATCCATCCGATGGCCGGATTCGAGGACGTCGACCCAGTCGCCGTCGGAGTCCAGGGCCGATTCCGTCTCCACCGGACCGGGATCCACGGGCGGCGCGGCGTCCTGTTCGTGGCGACCGACCACGATCTCCACGTGGCCCGTGTCCTCGGGCAGATCCCTGGACATGTCCAGATCCGAGCCCTCCAGGAACGTCGCGGAGCCGTACTGCACCAGCGGGAAGGCCTCGTCGATGGCCTCTTTCAGCGGACCGATCATCACGCCGTGCTCGATTACCCGGGCGCCGGTCACGAAGCGCAACTCGTCCAGGGCGGCGATGTTCTTGTCGGGATCGGCCATGGCCACGATCATCTCGCGCCCGTCGCGGTGGACCGGAATGGCCATGTGCTTGAGGGCCACCTCCTGGGGAAAGTCGCGGAACAGCGCGATCGGCACCGCGCTGCGGGACAGCACCACGAAGGGCACGCCCAGTTGCCTGGAGAGGAACAGCGACAGGATGCGCTCGTCGGCGTGGCCCATTGCCATCAGGTTGGAGGCGATCCGCCCGCCGAAGCGGCGCTGGCGACCCAGGGCCGCATCCACCTGCTCTTTGGTGACCACCCCGGCCTGGACCAGCATTTCTCCCAGTTTAAACTTCATGCGCTCTCTCGAAAGTCCGCCGCCATGCTAGCACGGCCCCTGCGGAGGGGCCAATTCCCGGCTGGTTCAGAGGCGCTTCCACCTCGACGCCGCGCCCGGCACGTCGATCGGCGGCGGCTCCGCCGCCAGCACGTACTCGGCCCGGCGGTTGCGCGGCTCGTCGGTCTCGTCAGGGGTGGGCACCTTCAGCCCCCGCTCGCCGAAGCCCTGGTAGAAGATCGGATAGCGGAAACCCATCTTGCGGAAGTGGCGGGCGATGGACAGGGCGCGCTTCTGGCTCAGGCCCAGGTTGTAGTCGGCCGCGGCCACCGTGTCGGTGTAGCCGGCGATGTAGAGCTTCACCGGCAGCAGCTTGCCGTACTTGGCCAGTCCTTCCTGCAGCAGCTCGTAGCTCCTGTCCAGCTTGGGCGCCTCGCCGGGCTGGATGTCCCACTTTCCGGTCTCGAACACCAGCTCATCGTGGGGGATGGACCAGCTCCAGGGAAACAGGTCCAGCACCTCGTTGAACCCCTCGGTGTCGTGGGCCACCAGGTGGATCTTGAGCACATTGCCCGGGTTCTGCTCCCAGGCGACTTTCAGCGGCGCTGCGGGCCTGGCCGCCTCGAAGGTGCCTTCGCCGATCAGCTGCCCGGTCTCGGCCGTGACCTCGTAGTCCACCCGGATAAGCTTGCGCCTGGATCGCAGCAGCAGGGTGCGGGCCTCGAGGTCCAGGTCGCCCTGCCTGACCTGAAGGCCCATGGGCGGCATGATCATGGCGGTGAAGTCCAGCTTCATCGTCCCGCCCTCGCCGTAGTGGAACGTCACCTTGAGTGTGCCCCGGTAGTGGTGTCTCCCTTTCGTCTGGGGCAGATCGAACACCCTCTTCGAATCGCGCGGCACGTTGATTTTCGTAAGCTTGATCCGCTTGCCGTCGTCGCGCCTCAAGTCCAGCTCCAGGGACTTCAGGTCCTGGAATGTTGAGACCGTGATCGAGGGCTGCTGCCCGGGAACCACCTTGTCGGTCAGGTGCACCTCGATCGCCTGGTCCGCGAATGCCTGCTCGGTCCAGGCCAGAACGAGAACAGCCGCTAACACCACGCGCATGGCTCTCATTTTACACGCTCCCCGTGCTCCCCCCACTACGCCGATCATTTTGCACCCATACGAGGTCAGGATCAATCCCGACGGCAGGGCGGCCGCCTGCGAAGGCCCTCGACGAAGCCGCCGTAGATCATCGGCCTTGCTCCCGGGACAACTGTCGTCGATTCCTTGCCTGTTTCGGCTGCTCGGGAGTATGATCAGCCTCGAGGAGGCATGATGATCATCCGGGATGCCATCGAAGCCCTGAAGCTGTTACCCGCAGAGAAACAGGACGTGGTGATCAAGGTCATCTCCATGTTCTCGGCTCCGACATCAGGCGCGTCGCGTGGACCCGTCCGCTCCTGGCGCGGCATCCTGAAAGGGGCCGGGCAGGCACCCTCTCTCGATGAGATGCGCAATGCACGGGAAGCTTGCTGGGACTTGGAGAAGCGGGAAACCAAGCCGTGAGCGGTTTGCTACTGGACACGCACGCGGTCATCTGGTTCGCCTTCGACGACCCCCGGCTTTCGGAAACGGCAGCCCAGGCCATCGAGGAGGCGCTCGCGGAGCCGCAGGTCGTTTTCGTGTCCGTAATCTCACTCGTCGAAATGGTTTACCTCGCCGAGAAGAGCCGGATACCGGAGATATCGGTCGAGACGATCCGCCGGCTGGAACAAACCGGTGGACTAACCTTCGCACCGCTGGTGGACGAAACTGTGGATTACCTGTCCCGAATTGATCGCAGCGACGTTCCGGATATGCCGGATCGGCTGATTGCCGCCACGGCGCTCCAACTCGATTTACCGCTGGTCACCTGTGACGAGAAGATACGACACGCCATCGAGAACACCATCTGGTAGATTGTCTCGACAGTGTCACGACAATCTGACGGCCGTATGCCGCGCGTTTCTCCTTGAGGATCTCGTGAGGGATACGATGGCCAACCCGCCAGTACAGTATGACCATGGCCGAGTTGACAGCGCGGCTCACATGTTGGCGGGCTTCTTCGATCAGCCTGCGCAGGACCCGAAGCAAGGATTCTGGCGCAGTCATGTCGAGCGGCGCATTCGACTTCCGCGCAATCGCTGACTTCTTCTTACTCGATTTTGCCAAGACCGGTTTCCTTGAGCGTCCCCCCAGGGGACCATGGGACCATGAGAGGCTTCACCTGGCACAGCGAAAGCCGATATTGCCACCGCGGCCCGACGGGACGTAGTAGCTGCGAAAGGCAGCGCGCTGGCCGCCGGCGTCGTGCCAGAAGCCGCCGCCCCGTCCGACGCGGTCGGAGTTGCTGGGGATCTCCCACGCACTGCCATCCGAGGGCGCACCGTTGTAATCCAAGTGGTACCAGTCCTGCACCCACTCCCACACGTTGCCAGCCATATCGCACAAACCCTGCGCCGTGTTGCCGGCCGTCTTGCTGCACACCGCCCAGGTGCGGCCCATTCCACACCCGCTGCTTCCTCCCTCGAACATCACCGCGTACGTGCAACTTGCTGGATCGTCCCCCCACGGATAGGTGATGTCCTGCCCACCTCCACGGGCAGCATACTCCCACTCCGCCTCGGACGGTAGTCGCCCTCCGACCCAGGAGCAGAAGTCCACTGCCTGAAACCAGTCCACACAGTTGACCGGGTGGTCCTCACGCCCGGCCTGACCCCAGTTGCAATACGAGTCCACCGTGTAGTCGTTCGGCTCTGTGCACACAACGGCGTCCACACATGCCTGGTACTGTGCGACCGTCACCTCGGTCTTCGCCATCTCGAACGCGGGAACGTCCACCTGGTGCACCGGCACTTCGTCCGCGTCACCGGAGATAGAGCCCATCATGAAGGTGCCGCCGGGAATGGCCACCCATTCGATGCCGCCCACTTCCACGGAACAATCAGGTCCCTCCCAGCCGGCATCGCAAGTGCAAACGGCCACACCGAACGTGTCATCGCAAGTGCCGTGGCCGCTGCAGGTCTGGTTGGTGCAGTCGGGCAGGCACGTGCCATCCCCATCGTTGTCCTGGTAGCCGGTGTCGCAGGTTTCGCAGGCGGCTCCGGTATAACCAGTATCGCAAGCGCAGACAGTCGCGCCGGAGGAGTCGTCGCATGTCCCGTGTCCACTGCAGTCCTGGGCAGAGCAGTCTGGTAGGCAAGAGCCATCCCCATCATTATCCTGGTAGCCGGCGTCGCAGTTGTCGCATAGTGCACCGGCATATCCCACATCGCAGGCGCACACGGCCTCTCCGCCCGAGTCGTCGCAGGCGCCGTGAAGACCGCAATCAAGGCCCGACGTAACGCAATCAGGCAGGCAGGAGCCGTCCCCGTCGTTGTCCTGGTAGCCCACGGCGCAGTTGTCACACTCAGCTCCGGAATACCCCACATCGCAGGCGCACACGGCCGCCCCGCCCGAGTCGTCGCAGGTCCCGTGTCCGCTGCAATCCTGAGCAGAGCAGTCGGGCAGGCAGGAGCCATCCCCGTCGTTGTCCTGGTAGCCAGCGTCGCATGTGTCGCACGTAACGCCGACGTACCCAACGTCGCATGCGCAAAAGGCCGTTCCACCTGAATCATCACAGGTGCCAAAAATGCCGCAATCGAGGCCCGAGGTGGCGCAGTCGGGCAGGCAGGAGCCGTCCCCGTCGTTGTCCTGGTAACCCGCGGCGCAGGTGTCGCACGCAGCTCCGGTATACCCCACATCACAGGCGCACACGGCCGTCCCGCCGGAATCGTCGCATGTCCCGTGTCCGCTGCAATCCTGGGCCGAGCAATCAGGCAGGCAAGAACCGTCCCCGTCGTTGTCCTGAAAACCAGCAGCGCAGGCTTCGCACGCAGCACCGACATACCCCACATCGCATGCGCAGACGGCCGTACCGCCCGAGTCGTCGCAGGTGCCGTGATTGCCGCAGTCGAGGCCCGAGGTGGCGCAATCGGGAAAGCAGGTGCCATTGCCGTCGTTGTCCTGGAATCCGTCGGCGCAAGTCTCGCACGTGGCACCGAAGTACCCCACGTCACAAGCACAGACTGCCAAACCGCCGGAGTCGTCGCAGGTCCCATGTAGGCCGCAGTCAAGGCCCGAGGTGGCGCAATCTGGCAAACAGGTGCCGTCCCCGTCGTTGTCCTGGAATCCGTCGGCACAGGTCTCACACGCAGCTCCTTCATATCCCACGTCACATGCGCAGACAACCGTACCGCCCGAGTCGTCGCATTCCCCGTGGAGGCCGCAGTCCAGGCCCGAGGTGGCACAATCTGGCAAACAGGTGCCGTCTCCGTCTTTGTCCTGGTAGCCTGTGTCGCAGGTATCGCACGCGGCACCGGTGTAGCCCTCAACGCAGACGCACTCGATCGAGCCACTCGAATCGTCGCACGTCTCGTGAATGCCGCATTCAAGACCCGAAGTGGCGCAATCTGGCAGACAGGTGCCGTCCCCATCGTTGTCCTGGAAGCCTGTGTCGCAGGTGTCGCACGCTGCCCCCGTGTACCCCACGTCGCAGACGCACACGGCCGCGCCGCTCGAATCGTCACAGGTTCCGTGTGAACCGCATTCAAGACCCGAAGTGTCGCAGTCGGGCAAGCATTCGCCGTCCCCGTCATTGTCCTGATAGCCCGTGTCGCATATGTCGCATGCATCTCCGGTGTAGCCCTCATCGCAGACGCAAACGGCCTCGTCTGATGAGCTGTCGCAGGTTCCGTGTCCCGAGCAGGTGAACCCCTCGCAAGGATCAGCTCTTGTTCCGCCACCGCACGCAACGAAGACCAGGGACGCCGCCAGAATGAGCACAAGGTATTTCGCCATTTTCCAGACCCTCCAGGATTGGGATGCTCCCAGCATAATGCCACATGGGTGTGGTCTTGGCCAGTGTAGTTGGGCCAGGAGACCAGGTTGTCTCAGCGTCCTTGAGCGGCTCACCAGCCGCGCCGGCGTCGTCCGGGTGGTCGCCTGTGCAGGTCCCGAAGCAAGGATTCTGGCGCAGTCGTGTCGAGCGGCGCGGTCGACTTCCGCGCAATCGCTGACTTCTTCTTGCTCGATTTTGCCAAGACCGGTTTCCTTGAGCGTCGCAAAGGATCAATCGCGACGGCGACCGCGGCGCAGCAGCAGCACGGTCCAGATCAGCAGCGCTCCCACGACCGCGCCGATGCAGATCTGGATCACCAGGGCGTGGCGCTCCGTCCAGGGCGCCGGCCCGAGCTCTTCGGGCGGCGGGGCGCCAGCCGGGTTGGGCGAGAGCCGGCCGAACCCGGCCCGGAGCAGCTCGCCCGCGCCGCCGCGTTCGAGCAGCGCTCCCAGGTCGTAGCGCGGCGCCCGGTCGTCCTCGCGGCCGACGTACAGGCGGTGGGTTCCGGCCGTGGCGGCGCGGAAGACGATCTCCTCGGTCCGGTACACGCCCGTGACCGAGCGTATCTTCAGGGGCGGATCGTCGCCGTCATCGATCCGGATCCGCAGGTAGGGCCGTCCGCCCGGCTTGACCTCCACCTCCAGTCCCTCGTCCACGCGCGCCACCTGGTCGCCGGGGCCCTGCTGGGGCACCCGGTGGATCAACCCCGAGCCCACCGGGAACCAGGCATGCTTGCGGGTCGAGGCCTCGATCTCCACCCGGCGCACGAACTGACGGCCCTCGACCTGCAACACGAGCCGCTGGACCGGCACCCCGGCCGGCAGCCGGGCCAGTTCCACCGTCGTCTCTCGGTCCTCATGCCTGGGCTCGCCCGTCAGGGCGAGCGCCACCCGGCGTTCGGGAACGGAGCGGGTCTGAGCGCGGGATCTCGTCAGGACTGCGGCGCTCACCCGCAGCCGGTTGGGGTCCGCGCTTGGCAGCAGGCTGATGCGCAGGTAGCGGGCGACGGTGGCCGGGTAGAGGATCTCGCTGCGCCGGGTGGTCGCGCAGCGGCCGGTGATTTGATAGACGTAACCGCCCTCGGCCAGCAGACCGAACTCGCGGCCGTCGATGCTGGACTCGACCCGGGTGCTTCGCAGGTAGTTGCTCTCGCCGCCTGACAGGGTCAACTCCACCCGGTCGTGCTTGCCGGTGGCCTCGCCGATGTCCAGGATCACCCGGAAGGTGCCGTCGGGCAGGAGGACGGGATCCAGCAGCCCGGCAGCCATGCGCGCGAGCCGCTCGCGATCGGGCACCGGGACCGGTCGGAGCACATAGGGCACCTCCCGGCCGTCCGGTCCGGCGATGCGGATGTCCGAAAGCCCGCTTTGGCTTGCGGCATACAGGGCCGGGTCGATCTGAAGCCGGTAGTCCCCGGCCGCCTGTACGCCCTGGATGGGGCGCACCTGCTCGTAGCGCGAGAACTCGGCCGCCCGGGCGGACGGGCCGGCCAGCAGCCCGGCGGCCAGGACCATGAGGACCAGGATCGCCTTGTCGCCCTCGGCCAGCAGGGTCCTGATGCGGTCGCCGAAGCGGCCGTACAGGAAGGCGCCGGCCAGCAGCAGCGCGGCGATCGAGGCGCCCACCACGATCTTGAACAGGGTATCGAGGGCCCATATGTCGTACAGGCCCAGCTTGGCCAGGGCCAGGCCGAACAGGCCGATGCCCAGCAGGCGGTGCAGCCGGTCGCGCCAGCCGAACCCGACGCCCAGCAGCACGAACGAGTACAGCCCGAGGACGACCGTGGTGACCGTGGCCAGCAGGGCCGCCTGGGCCTCGACGGCGCTTGCCCATCTCGACAGCATGGCCGAGAACTCCTCCGCCGGAAGTCCCGCCGGGATGGCCTCCGGGGTCGAGGTGAACAGGATCCGGAACTCGCCCACCAGCAGGCCCAGCAGGCACACGTGACCGAGAACCACCATTGCCAGGGCCGACCAGCGGTACGAGGCGAGCCTGCGCAACCGTCCCACGCAGTTGGCGCCGACGAGCAGGCATGCGCCCATGGCGAGAAGCGCCCAGGCGCGCGGGTGCAAGAAGGCCGTCGGCAAGAGCGTACCCTGTGCGCCCTGGCTCTCGTAGAACAGCCACCACTGTTCCGACAGCCAGGGAAAATCCACCGACAGCATGCGCACGGCGGCGATGCCGAACACCAGAAGCGAGGCCGCCAGCCAACCCGGGTGGCCGGCCTGGTCCCCGCGGCGGGCGCGACAGGCCAGCCAGGCCAGCACCGCGCCCTCGATGGCCCAGGTGACGGTGACCGACGGACCGGTCAGCAGCAGCGCCACCGCCAGGGTGAAGAAGGCCAGGGCCATGCCCAGCGGCAGCAGCGCCCGGTCCTCGCCGTAGCGGCCCGTCTTGAGCATGCGCAGTCCCACAAGCAGGTAGATCGCGCCAGCGCCCAGCGACAGCAAGGCCCTGAGCGTGCCGGCGCTTTCGGGGGTGGCCATCAGGAACAGGGCCCCGAAGCTTATACCCGCGCCCGCCAGCACCGCGAACCGGCCGCTGGACCATTCCGAGTTGCGCACGAACATGTCCATGCAGGTGAAGCCGACGTAGATCAGGAACCACAGACCGGCTATGACCAGGAAGCCGACCTGGGTCTCGGTGCACTCCATTCCGGCGGCGCTCATGCCGACCAGGCTGACTGCGAATGACGCCACCAGCACCGCCACCGAGCCGACCGACAGGGCCACCCACAGGTACAACGCCGAGAGCGCGGTCAGCAGCAGGCCGAAGAGCTGAAAGTGATCGGGCATCATCCAGAAGCCGGCCAGCAACGCGAGGCCGAGGCCGGCCCCGCCGGTCAGCAGCAGCGCCCGGACTGAACGCATCCAGCCCTCTTTCATAGCGGTGCGGAAGAACACCAGGAAGTAGATGGCGGAAAGGCCACCGGTCAGCACCATCATCGGCAGCATCCGGCCCGCGTCGAGCCGGCCGGTGGTCGCGGCCAGCACCGCGAATGAAGCCAGCATGGGCAGGCCCAGCCACTCGGTGTGACCGCTGCGGACCAGCAGGGCTGCGAAGGCGACGCCAAGCGCGCACAGCACCCCGCCGAGCACCAGCGGATGGTCGAACAGCAGGGCGGCGTAGGCCGCGTGCGAGCAGACCGCGGCCGCCAGGAACAGGCTCATCGAGGTCAGGCGGTGCTCGCGCCTGCGGAAGCCGGCACCTGCCACCACCCACAGAAGCGGGAATAGGGCGGCGAACAGCAGCGGCCAGATACGGTCGGCCAGAAGGAAGTAGGCGCCCTGCAGCGACTCGGGCGACTGGTCGTACAGCCCTGGCTCGGGCGGGGGGGTGGGGTCGAAGAACTTGCCGTACCAACCTCCGAACAGGGTGATGACTCCGGCCACCGCCACCCAGGTGGCCACCCGGAAGTCCAGCTTGACGGCCACCATGAGCGCGCCCCCGGTCATGACCAGCAGGTAGACGAACAGGGCCAGGGGCCGGTCCACCCCGGTGGACAGCATGACCGGGTTGGCCAGGGCCGCCAGCAGGGAGAGCACCAGGATCGCCTCGGACCGGTATCCCACCGCCAGCGCCCCGCCGAAGACGCACACCACGGCCACCAGGCCGAAAGCCAGCCAGAGCGGCATCAGGTGGTAGAAGGCGAACGAGGCATAGGTGGTCACCAGCAGCAAGGCCAGGCCCAGGCCCAGCATGCCCTGGGTGAAGACCGGGTGGACCTTCTTCTTCGTACGCGCGGCCATGAACCGCCCCCAGACAAGCAGACCGCCGCTCGCGATCCAGCCGATGGCCACCCGGCCCCAGGGGCCGATCCAGTCGTTGTCCACCATGTACTTGAAGAACCAGCCGGCCACCACGATGCCGATCACGGCCCCGATGCGGGTGAACCAGACCAGGCCGATCTTTTCCTCCAGGGTCTGGGGCGGTCGCGCAGGCGGTTCGGGCGGCGAGGGTTCAGGGCGGGGCGTTTCGACGACTTTTGGGGCCGCGGGCGAGGGTGCCGCGACGACCGGGGGAGGTGGGGGTTCGGGGTCCTTTTTCTCGGGAACGGGAACGGGAACGGGAACGGGTACGGGAACGGAATCGGATTCTGGTCGAGCTGGGGTGTGAGACTCGAGTTGCTCCCTCAGCTTTCTGCTCTCGAAATCCAGCATGTCGAGCCGGGCCAGGGCTTGCTTGGCGCGGCGGTTGGCCTTGACCGCGATGACCGTGCCCACGATGGGCAGGGCCAGCAATGCAAGCCCGATGGCGATCAACACGATGACAAACAGCACCACCAAACCATCGTACATGTCGTCCTCCAGGTCGGCTATCAAGCAAGATTCGCGCCAGGCGTTCGCGACGGGCGACGAAGCCGGATTCCGCGAAGCGCCACGGAAGGTTAGCATCAAGAGCGATCAGCTTCAATCAGTTCGATGTGCGTAGCCTGATCCCCACTCGGGACATTCGCAGTCCTGGCAACGCACCTTTTTGGGTCGGGGAGTTGATCGAGCGGATGGTGGCTTTGTGATACAATGGGATTCCAATGTTCAAAAAGCTGGCAGCGGTTCTCCTTCGGGTCTTCCTGGCGGGCTGCCTCGTCTGCTGTACGGACGGAGGCACGGGGGACGGAGGTATTGGCGAGGAGGACGGCGCTGTATACGAAGACGGCGATACTGAGTTCGATGATGGCTCCGGCATTGGAGACCCTGACGTTTCGCCTGACGATAACGGTGATCCCGGAACAGAAGATGACGGACCGGTGGATGCCGCGGATTCGTTCCGCGAGCTCGCATTGTTCGAGGTCGTTCCGGCCGGCGGCGGCGCGTCGGTTTCCACGCAGGTTGCACTTGTTGGTGATGGCTTTGGTGAGGGATTGACCGTGACCATCGGCGGCGTGTTGGTCGAGACCGTAACCGTCATTTCACCGACCGAGGCCCTGACCGAATTTCAACCGGTTCCGCTCACGGAGTGCGGAGCCAAGGACGTTCAGGTTGCGCTCGGGGATCAACAGGCCGCACTGCCAGGCGGCTTTGTGTACTTTTTCGACGAAGACCCGATCGTGTTCGTGCACGGATACGCCGTGGGCCCGGGGACATTGGGCACCATGATCGATCGGTTCGGGCAGCTGGGCTACCCGGACGATTACCTGAACGCCATCAGGTTCAGCAGTTCCATCCAGAGCAACATCATCAATGCTCGCGACGAGTTGCCTTCGTTCGTGGACCAGGTGCTCTCGAATACCGGCGCCGAGAAGGTGGACATGATCGTCCACAGCATGGGCGCCATGTCCACCCGGCTGTGGATCAAGCTTCATGGCGGGCAGGACGAGGTTCGTGATTACGTCTCGCTGTCCGGCACTCACCACGGCTCCGATCTGGCCTGCCTGGCCTCCTGGCTCGGCGAGGCGGGGGACGAGCAATGCCCGGCCTATGCCACTTTGGAAGAAAGCCACAACGAGGTGCAGTGGTTGTTGAACGGCGATCCGGACCTGGACGACGTGGACGAGTCTCCCTTTGGAGTCGAAGACGGAGGCGGGATCTACTACAACGCCCTCAGGACCGAGGACGATCTCATCGACATCCCCCCGACCACCTGCTGCCTGAACCAGAAGTTTCGCGAAGATTGCACCGATCCGGTCAACGTCTCATTCAGCGGCATCAGCCACATGGGCATGCTGTCGGACGAGATGGTGTTCGACCTGACCGTGGAGCTGGTTCGCGCACACAACGCAAGCAAACCTTGAGTCTCTCGTGTCGAAGTCAGGCACCAGTACTCTCGATGCGTTGCACCGCTTCGGCGGCGGCGTCTTCGGGGAGATCCATGTGGGTGACCAGGCGTAGTGAGGTGGGCGAGACCGGGAAGCAGCGGATGTCCAGCTCGGCCCAGCGGGCCAGGGTGGACTCGGTGGCGGCCTGGTCTGCGGTGTGGACCACGACCATGTTGGACTCAGGCGGCTGGACGCGGTAGGCGTCTCCGAGGACCCGCGAGAGGCCTTGGGCCAGGTCGGCGGCCGTCTCGTGATCGTCTGCCAGCCTGGGGAGGTTGTGATCGAGGGCGTACAGGCCGCAGGCGGCCAGGACGCCCGCCTGGCGCATGCCGCCGCCGAGCATCTTGCGGTACCAGCGCGCCTTTTCCATGGCGGCTCGGTCGCCGACCACCAGCGAGCCGGCCGGGCAGCCCAGGCCCTTGGACAGGCAGCAGGACAGGCTGTCCACCTCGGCCGCGTAGTCGGAAAGCGGTACGCCCGAGGCCGCCGAGGCGTTGAAGATTCGGGCTCCGTCCAGGTGCAGGCGCATGCCCCGCTCGCGGGTCAGCTCGCGCATGGCCCGGATGGTCTCGAGCGGGACCACCTTGCCGCCGCACAGGTTGGCGGTGTTCTCCACGACCACCAGCCGGGTTACGGGCTGGTGCACGTCGGCGGGACGCACGGCGGACGCCACGGCGTCCGGCTGGATATGGCCTTCCGGGCAGTCCAGCGTGTGGAACAGCACCCCCAGCAGGGCCGCGCCGCCGCCCACCTCGTGGGCGAACGAGTGGGTGCGCCTCTCCATCAACACCTCGTCGCCCCGGCCGCAATGCAGCGCCAGGCCGATCAGGTTGGCCATGGTGCCGGTCGGTACGAACAGGGCCGCCTCGCGGCCGAACAGCTCCGCCACCCTGCGCTCGAGCTCGGCAACGGTGGGATCCTCCCCGAACACGTCGTCGCCCACCCTTGCTGTTGCCATGGCCTTGCGCATGCCCGGACCCGGCTGCGTGATGGTGTCGGAGCGGAAGTCGAGCACGGCCCGCTCGCTGGACATGGTCGGCCTTCCCCTTCCCGTCAGGAGTCCGGTTGCCTTGCGGCCAACAAGTCCACGTTGAGCCGTTTCAAGGCGTCGATCAGGTTGCGGTAGCGCTGTACCTGCTGCTGCCTTACTATCAGCCTCTCGAGGCGGGTTGCGAACATCTCCTCGCCCTCTACCGGCCGGACCAGGTAATCGCCGACACCCATGCCGATGGCGTCGACGATCTTGTTCAGGTTGCCCTCGCGGCCGATCACGAACACGCCGACTCCCGGGTCGGCCTCCTGCAGGAGCCGGACCACCTCGGCCCCGTCCAGGCCGCCTTCCTCCTCGACGTACACCAGCACCTGGACATCGCGCTGCTCGACCACGGCGACGGCCTGGTCCAGGCTCTCGACCACCTCGACCCGGTAGCCGAGATTCTCGGCGCTTCTGGACATGGTCTTCGGGCCCAGCACCGCCACGCTGCCGCCTTGTTCCCGCTCGTGGTACCGGGCCAGCAATTCCTTGAGGTGCCGGGCGACACCTTCCTGCTCGGCTCCGCCCATCTCGGCGAACAGGGCCTTGTTGGTCTGCGTCAGGAAGCCGATCATGGCGTGGACCTTGTGCTCGAACTCGTGCCGGTCCAGCGCGCCGCGGAGCTTGTCGCCGATGTAGCCCAGGCTGGGGAAGGGTTTGGGGATGTAGTCGAACGCGCCCAGGCCGATGGCGTCCAGGGCGGACTCGACCGAGGCGTAACCGGTGATCACCAGGACCTCGATTCGGGGCCAGCGCGACTTGATCTGCCCGAGCAGCTCGATGCCGTCCATGCCGGGCAGGTTCTTGTCGGTGATGACCACCGCGTACCCGACCGACTGGAGCTTTTCGACGGCCTCCTCGGCCGAGGGGACCACGTCGGCCAGGATGCCCTGGCCGGCCAGGAACTCGGACAGGATGCGCAGGATGACGGCCTCGTCGTCGACCACCAGCACCCGGCGGGTGACGTCCAGTCGCCGGGCGTAGCTCTGCATCCGCTCGTTCAATCGCAGCAGGGTGGAGTCCGGGCCCTGGACCGCCTCGGTCGCGCTCTCGAGATCCGCGACCTCGTCCGGCTCCTCGTGTCCGGCGACCGGCAGGCGGAGCTCGAAAGCCGTGCTGGGCGCCTTCTTCCATTTCAGGGCGTCGGGGTTCACCAGCGACAATCGTCCGCCGTTCTGTTCGGCCAGGCGGCGGGAGATGAACAGGCCCAGGCCGGAACCCTTTTCGCCCTTGGTGCTGTGGAACGGGTCGAACACCCGTTCCTGGTCCTCGGCAGGGATGCCGGCTCCGGTGTCGGTGACCAGGATCCGTATCGCGCCGTCATCGGCGGCCGGTTTGGCGAGGATCCGCAGTACCCGTTCGGGCTGGCCCTCGATCGCGTCCAGGGCGTTGCCGACCAGGTTGACCAGGATCTGGATCAGGTGCTGCCGGTCGACCTGCACCAGGGGCAGGTCGTCCGGGATGCTGGTGCCAACGCGGATCTTCTTCTTGGCGAGCCGGTGCTGGAACAGCAGCAATGCTTCCCGTACGGCGGAGGCCAGGGCGACCGGCTCGCCGTCCGTCGCTTCCGGGCGCAGGAACGTGGTGACCCGCTCCTGCATCCGCTGCACCCGCTCCACCTGGCTCCGGATCTCCTTCGCCCATCCGGCGAGCTTCTCCGGCTGGCCGGCGTCGATGTTCTCCTGGAGCAACTCGGCGAAGCCCTTGATGCCGACCAGGGGCTGGTTCATCTCGTGGAACACCGACGCGGCCATGGTGCCCATTTCCACCAGGCGGCCGGCCAGGGCGAACTGGTCCGTCTCGCGGCGGCCTTCCTGCGCGATCTTTTCGATCCGGTCCAGGTGTTCCTGCAGGGCGGAGGCGATCTGCACGATCTCCCGGCCGACCTGTTCCAGCTGCGGGTCGTCCTGAAGCCAGCGTGCGATCTCATCCAGGCGTTGCAGAAGCTGCTCGCTCATCTGTACTATTTGTATCTCACGGAAATTCGGCCGGGTCCAGTACGGATTGCACCTCGAAGAACGTTCCCGTGCACGGGCTGGAGCGGTTGCCCGCCTGGTCGGTGACGAACAGTTCGAATGGATAGAGCCCATTGTCGACCAGCAGGCCCGACTCGTCGTGGCCGTCCCATCCGATCGTTGCGTCCGTTATGGAGCCTGCCTGCGGGAGCCGTTCGACGATGGTCCGCACCAGTGTTCCGTCCGGGGTGCGGACGACGAGCCGGACCAGGCCCAGGTTCGCGCCGTCCGAGGCGTCGAACAGGATGCTCGAGGTGTCCTCCTTGTCGTCCCCGTCCGGGCTGAAGGGGTTGGGGACGGGATCGGCGCAGGTCAGCGTCGGGCGATCGCCGTCAGCCAGGTTGCCGAAGGTCCAGCTGAACGAATCCTGCACGCCGTCGAGGTTGCCGTCCAGGGGGTTGCCCCAGGCGTCCATGGCGTTGCTGCCGACGGTTATCGTGTAGGTCTGGAAGGCCGGGTCCAGCAGACCGTCGGGAGTGAAGGTCGCCGTCTGTCGCTCGGGCTCCCACGACACGCTGCCGCTCACGGGACCGTCGTCGTCTGCGACCACGAGGGCCGAGACGACCGACGCCTCGTCCATGGGCTTGTCGAAGCGGGCCACGAAGCGCGGAGGCGGCAGGTCGCCGTGGCCCGCCGGGCCGAAGTCGACCACCCGGGGAAGGCTGGTCGAGCCGAAGAAGGTGAATTCGGCCCAGCCTCGGGTTTCCCGGGTGCCTTTCTCGGTCATGATCAGCAACCGGCCGGAACCGCCGACACGGTCGGCCTCGATGGCTATCCGGATGATACCGCTGTTGTCCGCCGGGGTCTTGACCTGCAGGCCGTCGGCGCCGTCCGCGTCCAGGGTCGTGATCCGGCCGCGGGTGGTCAGGATGTGGATCTTCTTGTCCTTGCCGATCACGCCGCCGTTGCACTTGGTTATCGGCGCCGATTCGCATCTGACAAAGGAAACGCCGTCGGCCGGGACGGAATCGGGCATGACGGTGAAAGGGATGATCCCGGCGATCTCGCCTCCGTCGCTGATGCTGACCGGCAGGGTCAGGCTGTCGGTGCAGCCGGCGGCGTCCTGGACGGTCAGGTTGACCAGGTACCATCCCTTGTCGGCGAACGCGTGGGTGACGACCTGGCCGGTAGCCTGTCCGGTGTCGCCGAAGTCCCACGAGTAGGATTCCGCCCCGGACGATCCGCTGGCGTCGAAGGTGATCGGATCGTCCTTGCACGCGAGCGCCGGGTCGATCGAAAAAGAAGCCTGGGGGCCGTCGGCCAGGCTGGCCAACGCCCGGTCGCGGTCGGTGCAGCCGAGCTCGTCCTGGACATCGACCTGGTACAGGGTGGTGTTGACAGGGCTGGCCTGTGGATTGGCGGCCGTCGAATCGTCCAGGTCGTCTCCGGGCTGCCAGGCGATGTTGTATATACCGACTCCGCCCGAGACGGTCGGGTCGCCTCCGAGCTGGAGGCCGTCGCCGCACGAGAACGACTGGTCAAGGCCGGCATCGGCCGCCAGGGGGTTGAGCAGGCACGAGGCCTCCGAGATCGGCAGGTGCACCTCCGCCGGGTTCGACTGGATCGGCAGGCCGCCGTCGGTCTCGGTGCCCTCGGCCCGGCCCGAAAGGTCGAGCCAGCCCGTGCCGCCGAGACCGGTCGTGTACTCCCAGGTGAAGACGACCTCCGAGCGGCCGGGGATGTCCGCCTGGGCAGGCGTCGGTCCGGACAGAAGCGCGGCGCTGCCCGTGCCTCCCACCAAGAAGCCGGCAGGAAAAACAGCCTGGACGCCGTAGTCTCCGTCGTTGGCCACCTGCAGGCGGACCTCGAAGCTCTCGCCCTCGATCACGGCGAACGGGAAGCACTCGAGCGTCGCTACGAGCTGGGCGGGCTGGGAATCGATGACGTCGAACGGGTTGGATTGGCCGGCGTGCCCCGCCTGGTCGTCGACCGTGATGAGATCGTCCAGTAGCAGCTGTTCGATGACGACCGCTTCCGTGCGCAGCCCCTCGCTGAACTGGCCGCTGAGCGCAGGCTGGATGGTGCCGGTCAGGTCCTGGATCTGGACCGTTCCGGAGAAGGCGCTGACGAGGTTCCCGTACTCATCGCGCGCCGAGATCGGCAGGTCGAAGACGGTCGAGATCGCCACGAAGTTTGACACGGGCCCGACCGCGAAGTGATCGAGCGGGCCGGCGACCACCTCGAACGGCGCGCTTTGCCCGGTGTGGGACTGGCCGTCGTCGACCGTGACGAAGACCGCGGGGCCGGCGCGGGTGATCGCCACCGGCTGGTCCAGGGTGCCGGCGCTGAAGGTCCCGCTCTGCACCGGCTCGACGGTGCCGGTCGAGTCGGTCAGGTTGACCACCCCGATGAACCCCGTGGCCAGGTTGTCCCAGGCGTCTATGGCCGTACACGAGAGGGTGAACGCCTGGCCGGCGGTCTGCGGTGACGGGACCTGGGCCACTTCGAATCTGTCGACCGGCCCGGGTCCGACACGGAAGGCGTTGCTGGCGCCGGTGTGGCCGTCGCCGTCGTCGACGAGCAGCTCGTTCGGGTCGATCGCGCCGAAGACGGTTATAGTCCCGGTCCGCACGCCGGCCCAGAACGCGCCGCTGTAGGCCGGGCTCACGGTGCCGGTGAAGTCGGACAGGGTGACGATGCCGCTGTAGCCGTCGGCCACGTTGTCCCAGGCGTCCAGGGCGACTATCCGCGACGTGAAGGGCCGGCCGGCCTGCTGGTCGGCGATGGGGTCGATCTCGAAGCGGTCGACCGGACCGCCGTGGACGAGCACCTCGACGCTCTCGCCGATCAGACCACCGGCACCGGCGGAGACGGCGACCGTCAGGGGACCGGCCAGGGTGTCGTACAGATAGAAGGCGCCGCCGCTCGCGCCGTCGGCGATGTCCAGGCTGGTGAAGGCGCCGTCGAACGGGCCCGCTTCCGTAGCTGCGAACAGCGCGGACGGGTTCGATGCGGACAGGTCGACCGTGAAGAGCGGGTGGGAGGAGACCGGTGTACCGGTGGCGTCCTGGATCTGCACCACGAAGGCGCCGGCCGCCACCCCGGCGGTCACGGACGGCGGAACGGATACGATCCGCAGCCGGGAGGGCTGCCCGGGATCGGTGACCTTGATGAGCTGCATCGCGGCGCTCAGGCCGCCGCCCGGGTCCCAGACCGTCAGGGTGAAGTCCCCGGTGCTGGAATCCCGGTAGTAGAACTGGCCTTCGGCGACGCCCGCGGCCAGGTCGATCGACGTCACGTCTCCGTTGAAGGGCCCGAGGACGTCGGTGTCGAAGGCTCCGTTGGCCGAGTCGTGGGTCAGGTTGAGCTGGGTGGGCGCGCCGACCGGGCTTGGGTTGCCGAGGGCGTCCTGGACCTGGATCGACAAGGCCGGGCTGGCGGCGTTGGGCAGGATGTTGAGGGGCGGGTTGGTGAAGACGATCGCCGCCGGCGCGCCGGGGCCGACTGCGAAGGTGTTTGACGCGCCCGAGTGCCCGAGCCCGTCGTTGACCAGGACCACGTCGGCCGGATGGGCCCTGACGACCGTGACGGACGCGCTGCACGCGCCGTCCACGAACGGGGCGCACTGGTCCGGGGAGATCGTGCCGGTGGCATCGGCGACGTCGACGCCGCCGGCGTATGATTCGATCGGGTTGCCCATCTCGTCGAGGGCCCGGATGGTCAGGACGAACGGCGCGCCGGCCTGCTGGTCGGCGATGGCGTCGATCTCGAAGCGGTCGATCCCGGCTCCGACCACGTTGAATGGGGTGGAGGCGCCGGTGTGCCCCTGGTGGTCGTCGACCAGGATCCGGACCCCGGCCTGGGCGACGGCGATGGTCACGGTGACGGTGCGCTCTCCAGAGACAAACCGGCCGCTCGCGGTGGGCGTGATGCTTCCGGTCGAGTCCGAGATGGCCACGCTGCCGTCGAATGTGGTCACCAGGTGACCGTACGCGTCCCTGGCGCTCAGCAGGATGTTGAACGGGGACCCGGCCGGCAGGTTGTCGAACCCGACCACGACGTCGAAATGATCCACGGGTCCGGCGGTGATGTTCAAGGTCGCTTGGGCGCTGGCCGCGGTCCCGGTGACCTGCTCGACCGCCTCGACCAATGCCTGGTCCGGGACCGGATCGGTCGCGGCCGTGTAGGTGACCTGCACCGCACCGTCGACGAGCGCCGGGGCGTCGAGCGAGCCGTTGCCGGCACCGACAATGGAGAACTGGATGTCGCCGGCGTCCGCGGCGGCGGTCGGGTTGTCGTGGGCGTCCACCAGCAGCCCCAGCAGCAGGGCCGACTGGCCGGCGCCCACGTCCAGCGCCGCGGGCTCGATAGTCACGCCCACCGGCGGGCCGCCGACCGTGGTGATCTCCAACTGGGCCGGGGGAATGCCGCCGAACAGGTTTTCCTCGACCTGGACGCGGGCGGTTTCGGTCCGGCGGTAGGTGGAGTAGATGACCACGCCCTGGCCGCCGAACACGGTCGGGCTGCTCAGCAGCCCGCGTCCCTGGATCAGGCGGAAGGTGAAGTCGGCCGGATCGCCGAACGGGATGGGGTTGCCATGCTCGTCCTGCAGCTCGGCGTACAGGGTGATCGGGTCGCCGGCCACTGGCGCCGGATTAGAGCTGGTCAGCGCGAGCAGGACCGGACCTCCCGGGCTGTCTATCAGGATGGTGCTCGACACGCCGTTGCCCGAGAGCATCTCGGTGGCCCGGATCCGGGCGTCCTCTGGAACGGCCGCGGTGTCGTAGTCGATCCTTACGCTGCCGTCCACCAGGCGCGGGTTCAGCAACTGGCCGGTTCCGAGGACGAGCTCGAACAGCACGTCGTCGACGGTTCCGGCCAGGACCTTATTCTCCCGGTTGTCCCGGACGGTGGCGGTCAGGGTCACGCGGTCGCTGGCCAGCGGCGGATCATTCTCCATCTCGGCGGTCAGCTCGACTACGGCCACCGTGCGCACCTCGAAGGCTTCAGCCAGGGTGCCTTCTCCGCCCGAGGGCGAGCGGACGGTCAGGTCCCAGACGCCGACGGGCATTTCCGCAGGCACGACCGCGTGCAGGGCCAGGCTGGATTCCTCGATCAACGGCTCCACGTCTTCAAGCTGGGTGTCGCCCAGGAGCGCCTCGAAGGAGCCGTCGAAGCGGACCTCGCCGGTCTGCAGGTCGACCTCCAGGCCGGCCGCCAGGTTTTCTCCGCGCACCAGGACCGGCACTTTTTCTGCGCGTTGCAGACGGACCACGTGATCCGGGCTGATCGAGGTCGGCTCGGGCGCCGGCAGATCGGGGGAAGTACAGGCCGACACCAGACAGCAGAACAGGACGGCCAGCCAGGGGGTTGGGAGACGAGGCATGTTCCTTCCCTCCTCTAGAAAGCGAACCGGTAGCCGAGCCTGGCGGACAGCCCGCCGAGCTGGCCGGTGACCGCCTGGTCGCCCAGCCAGCGGGCGTACTGGTAGCCGAGCTGAAGCAGGATTCCGCCCGGGCCGAGCTCCATGTCCAGGCCGGCACGGGCGAAGCCGCCGGGCGCCACCGAAGAGTGGACCTGCCGGGTTTGATAGTCGCTCTCGATTGCCAGCCGGGACCACACGCCCGTCGCGCCGACCGTGATGTTCGGGGTGAACAGGCTGCCGTTTTCGAAGCGGTAGTCGAGACCGACCCAGAACGGGATCGCGTCGAGCCGCAGGTCCGCGCCGCAGCCTTCCGGGCCGTCCGGGCAGGCGGCCTCGAATGCGCTGTAGAAATAACCGATCCCCGCGGTCACGAACAGGCCGTCGAAAAGGCGGTATCCGCCTTCCACCGACACCAGCGGAGCGCCGATGCGCCGCAGGTTGTGCTCCAGGCCGGCGGTGACGGACAGGCCGAACCGGCGCGGCGGCGGCTGAAGAGCGATCCGGATCTCGGAGGACAGGTTCTCGTACCCGGCCGCCCGGATCACCGCCTCGCCTTCCGCGTCCTCCGGCGGCAGGTAGCCGGTGACCAGCTCTCCGGGTCCTTCGACCCGGGTGGGTTCGATTCGCCCGCGGGATGCGGTGAAGGCCAGGTTCGGTTTCGGGATCGGGTTGCCGCTCCGATCGCTGATCCGGGCCACGATCCGGACGCTCTGGCTCCCGTCGGTGACCAGCTCGTCGCGCGAGGCCGCCAGCTCGAGACGCGCCGGCTTGCCCGGCACCAGGGACAGGTCGATCGTCTGCGAGAGCTCCCCCATGATTACGCGGACGCGAGCCGGGCCCGCCCGCGGGCCGGCCTTGAAGGCGAAGGCGGCCCGGTTGTTCTTCAGCGCGACCCGGCCGGGCGCCGTCCCGCCGAAGGCCTGCACGGCCAGCCCGGCCGCCGCTGAGCTGCCCTTGGGCGGATATACCCGGACGACGATCTGCGCGCTGTCGGCGCCGTCGGCGATCAGTTCCGTCTTGTCGGACTCGAGCACGAGCGGCTCGGGCGGGCTCAGCGGCAGCGACAGCCGGCCGAACTGTTTGCCCAGGGCGGCCTTGACCACGGCGGCGCCCTTCTCGCCGACCGGTCCGACCAGCTCGGCCTGATAGCGGCCGTCTCCCAGCTCGGACACCGGCCCCATGCGGCCAGCCGTGGTGGTGATCTCCAGGGGCAGCTTCTCCATCCCTCGTCCGGCCTCGTCCCGAACCACGGCAGTGATCACCGCCCGCGACTCGCCGTCGGTGAGCAGGCCGGGAACCGAGGAGCTCAGCTGGATGTCCAGATCGATTCCGGGAAGGAGCCGCAGCTCTATCGACCGCCGCATCTTGCGCGGCTTGAGCATCTCGACTCGCATCCGGATGCGCTTGGCTGTAACCAGCCGCTGAGGCTGGAAGAAGGTGCGGAAGATCCCATTTCCCAGGGCCACGACCCGGGACGCCTTACCGGATTCGGCGCCGATCCGGAAGGACGCCCTGGGGATAGGGCGGCCGGCGGGCGTGCATGCGAACAGGTGGATCCTGCTGCGGGCGAGGCCGTCCGCGCGGAGGACCCTGGGGCTTACCAGGACCGTCAGCCTGGCCCTGGGCTTGACGTCAAGCTGAATCTTTTGCCGCTTGTTCTTGCCGCCCGGCAGCGCGACCTCGAGGGTTCCCCAGGCGTGGGCGGGGTGCAGGCGGGCCTTGAACTCGACCCAGCCCTGGGCGTCGGCCCGGACCGGACCGAAGGTTTTGCTGCCGATCTTCAAGCTGGCCCGCGCGTTGGGAGCCACCCTGGCGCTGACCGTCTTCTCGGCCAGCAGGGTGACGACGGCGAAGGCCGGCGCGCAGCCGGAATCCGGTGATTCGGCCCAGATGATCGCCAGGTCCGGCTCCGGCTTCCAGGGTGGGGTGTAGGTGGCGACGAAGCTGTTCGGTCCGCTGGCCAGCAACTCGGAGATCTTCCCCTTGTTCGCCCTCAGACGCGGCGTGGTGGAACGCCTGCCTTTGACGTCGACGCTCAACTGGACCGTCTGCCCGGAGCCCACCAGGACGCCCGGCCTGGAGACCGAGATGCTCATGCACGCTCCCTTCGGACCTCCGGCCGCGGCGCCCGAGGCCAGGAGCAGAAAGATCGATGCGGCCGTCGCGAGATGCTCTCTCACCGGAAAAGGTGACGCTGCGCGGTTCACCGGGCGACCTCCACGCGAATGATCAATATGGAATAATACCACATAATAGTCAGGGGGGGCGGATGGCGGTCAAGATTTGCGGGGCCGGCTTCTCAACGCAGGTGCGTACCGCGACGCAGGGCGGGGAAGGTCAGGGTGAAGGTGGCGCCACGGCCCTGAGAGCTGGTCACGCCGATCCTGGCCCGGTGGCGCTCGACGACCTGGAACACCCTGGCCAGGCCCAGGCCTTTTCCGTCCCAGTTCTGCTTGGTGGTGAAGAACGGCTCGAATATGCGCTCGTGCAGCTCCTGGGGGATGCCGACCCCGGTGTCGCTGACCGCAAGCTTGACGACCTCGCCCTCGACGCCCGTGCCGGTTATGCGAATCGTGCCCCCGTCCGGCATGGCGTGGCTGGCGTTGGTGAGCAACTCGACCAGGCAGTCATCCAACTCGCCGGCGTCTCCCATGATCGAGGGGAATCGCTCCGGGATGTTCACCTCGACCAGGATGTTTTTCCCTTTCAGCTCCTCGTCCATCGCCGCCGCCACCTGGTCGACCAGTCGGGCCAGGTCGACCCTGGTCATGTCGTCCTCACCGCGCTGGGAGGTCTTGAGCAGGGAGTCGACGATGTCGCGGATGCGGTTCGCCTCCCGCTCGATGTCCACGAGCAGGTCGTGATCCGGGTCGCCGGCCGGATGGCGCGACGCCAGCAGCTGCGCGCAGCCGATCACGCCCATCAGGGGATTGTTGATCTCATGGGCCACGCCGGCGCCCAGCTCCCCCACCGCGGCCATCTTCTTGGCCTGGATGAGCTGGTCCTGGACTTCCTTCAGCTCCCTGGTGCGCCGGTCCACCCGATCCTGCAGTTTTACGTTCCAGCGGCGGATCTCTTCGCTCTGGGCCTCGATCTGCCGCCGGTGCCTGGCGAGCTCGGTGCCCATGTGGTTGAAGGTCTTTCCCAGCTGGGCGATCTCGTCCTTTCCCCGGACGCGGATCTCATACCGGAGGTCCCCACTGGCGATCGCCAGGGCTCCCTGCACCAGCTCACCGACCGGCTTGACGATCCGGCGCGATATGACCAGTCCCAGCGCCAACGCCAGGGCCAGGCCGCCGAGCAGCCAGGAGATCAGTCTGCTCCCCAGCCGCTGCACGGGCGCCAGCGCCTCGGACCTGGGCTGGGCCACCACCACCGCCCAGCGGACGTCCGGCACCGGAGCGAAGGCTCCGATCATGTCTCCCAGTTCAGGATCGCTGTAGTCCGACACGCTCGGGCTGGAGCTGCCGAGGTGTTCCTTGATGAATACGAGGCTCACCAGACTCTCCCGCCGCAGGGCGCGCTCGCGTCGGGGGTGGAAGACCAGCTTGCCGTTTTCGTCGACCAGGAAGGCGTGACCCTCTTTTCCCACGCGGAAGACCTCGAATCGTTTCTGCAGGCCATTCAAGGAAAGCTCGACCACCAGGCGCAGGGTTTGTCCCTTCGAATCGATCACCGGTGCCGAGCAGATCATCAGGGGAGTCTGCTTGCGGGTGGAGTGGTACACCCGGGTCTGGAAACAACCGGTACTTTCCGCGGAGGTGCCCTTGATCGCCTGGAGGAAGGCGGCCATCTCGTCGGTGTTCATGTCCTCGTGGCTCTGGTATTCGAACGAGAACGAATCGTAGTCGTCTACGAAGATGATCGGACCGATCTGCCGGCCGCGCTCGTCGAACAGGGCCGCCGCGTTGAACCGGTCGGAGAGCAGGTAGACCCGGGAGAGGTCGTCGGACAGGTTGGTCAGGCTGTCCGGGTCGACGACCAGCGCGCTGGCCACCAGCAGCAGCGAGCGCTCGGTGTCCACGATGTCGCGGCCGATGATCTCCGCCTCGGCCACCGAGGTCTTGGACAGGATCTCGCGGATGCGCTCCTCGACCTCGGTCCGGCTCAGGTCGAGGGCCTGGAACCCGGCCAGCCCGACGGGAGCCACGGCAACGAACAGCATCGCCAGGATGAGCTTGAGGCTGAGCCGCATGGTGACTTATGACCATATCACTGGCGGGGCTTCTTTAGCTATTTTCTTTTTCCGTTCTCAAAGTGAGAATGATAGTGTCCCCAAGAAAAGGAGGAGACATGAACGGATTGACCGGTGGTGTGCTTCAGGTGGATCTGACGACCGGCTCGTGGAAGAGGATCACCATCGAGGAGCGGATCTGGCGGGATTTCCTGGGAGGAGCCGGGGTAGCCGCCAGGCTGTTCTTCGAATCCGAGGATCCGGAGCTGGACCCCCTGTCGGCGGACAACCCTCTCTACATCGTGGCCGGACCGCTGGTCGGCTCGGGAGTGCCGGGCAGTTCGCGCTTCGCCGTCTGCGCCAAGTCGCCGCTGACCGGCATTTGGGGCGAGGCCACCTGCGGGGGCAACTTCGGTCCTGAAATGAAGTCCGCCGGCCTCGACGCGATCATCGTGCGCGGCTCGGCCGACCATCCGGTCGTGCTGGTGATCGACGGCGACCAGGTGGAGATCCGCGATGCCTCCGACGTCTGGGGCAAGGATTCCTACGAGACCGTAGACGCGCTCAAGCCCTGCCTGGGGGAGGGCAAGAGGAAGCCGAAGATCCTGTGCATCGGCCAGGCCGGCGAGAACCTGGTCAAGTTCGCCTGCGCGGTCAACGACAAGGCCGACTTCGCGGGCCGCACCGGCATGGGCGCTGTCATGGGTTCCAAGAAGCTCAAGGCGGTGGTCTGCCGGGGATCGGGAGGAAAGGCCGCCGTTCACGACCCGGACGGGCTGAAAGCACTGAAGAAGAAGCTCCGCGAGCAGATCAAGGAGAGCGTGCCGGCCCAGTCGCTCAAGGAGATGGGCACCAACTCCACCATGGACCTGGGCATGATGACCGGCGACGTGCCGCTGAAGAACTACCGGGTGGGCGAGGCGCTGGAGGTCTCGGCCGCCATCGGCGGCCCGGCCATGACCGAGGAGTTCCTGGTCAAGCCGGCCGCCTGTCTGCACTGTCCGATCGCCTGTCGTCGCATCATGAAGGTCGAAGACGGGCCCTATGCCATGGAGCAGGGGCCGGGGCCCGAGTACGAGACCGCCGCCTCGTTCGGCGCCATGTGCATGAACACCGACGCCGCCTCGATCCTCAAGATCAACGAATGGTGCAACCGGTACGGATTGGACACCATCACCGGCGGGGTCACGGTGGCCTGGGCCATGGACTGCTACGACCAGGGCATCCTGACCAGGGATGACCTGGACGGGCTGGAGCTGACCTGGGGCAACGCCGAGGCCATCCTGGCGCTGGTGCACAAGATCGCCAGGCGCGAGGGAGTGGGCGACCTGCTGGCCGAGGGCAGCCGGGAGGCGGCCCGCCGGATAGGCAAGGGCTCCGAGGAGCTGACCTCGGAGATCAAGGGCCTGGAGTTGCCGATGCACGACCCGCGGGGGTCGCACGGCATGGGCCTGGCGTACATGATGTCCAACCGGGGCGCCTGTCACAACGCGCACCTGATGCACCCGGTGGAGCAAGGCATGGTCGTCTGGGAGGAGATCGGCTTCGAGGCCGACTACGACGGCCAGAGCGACGAGGGCAAGGCCGAGGCGGTCCGTCTTGCCGAGGACTACGGGGTGCCGTGCAACGCCATCCCGATGTGCGTGTTCGCCAACTGGACCTTCAAGGGCGAGGATCCGATCGCTGCCATCAACGCGGTGACCGGCTGGGACCTGACCCTCGAGGACTACCTGAAGACCGGCGCCCGCATCTGGCTTATCAAGCGCGCCCTGATCAACCTGATGGGCGTCACCGCGGCCGACGACCGCCTGCCCGCCAAGGTGCTGATCCCGCTCGATGACGGCGGGGCGGCCGGCTCGGTCCCCGACCAGGACAAGCTGCGGCGCGAGTACTACGAGACCCGCGGGCTTACCGAGCGCGGCTGGCCCAGTCGTGAGACCCTGGAGGCCGTCGGGCTGGATTACGTGGCCGACCGGCTGTACGGGGGATCCTCAAACGCCCAGTAGCTCGTCGGCGTCGACGTCGGCGTAGGCGGGTTGTTGGCTGAAAATGCGTTCACTCGATAGACAGGTGGGGCATCGATATTTCTGCGGTAGCTGTTTTTTAAAACCGCCTACGTCGACGCCTACGTCTACGCCGACGTGTCAATCCCCGTTGGGCGAGGGTTTCCGCCGCTGTCGCTTTGTTCGGCTGCGGGACTGTTTGTCGCGCAGACGGGCCTCGCGACTGGCCCGGCTAGGGCGGGTGGGGCGTCTCCTCTTGGGCACCCTGTTGAGCTCTTCGAGCCGTTCGGCCATGCGCTCGTAAGCCGTCTGGAGGTTGAGGCTCTGCGAGCGGCGCTCGGTGGCCGTGACCACCGTGCCGCTGGGCAGGTGCTTGAGCCGGACGCCGGTGTGCGAGCGGTTGCGGTGCTGGCCGCCCGGTCCCGAGGCGACGAAGAAGTCCTTCTCGCAGTCCCGCCTCAGCGAGGCGAGATCGGCGGGGTAGGGCGGCGTGCGGAAGGTCACGGTCCGTCCTCCCGCTTGGGGATGCGCAGGATCAAGCGGACGGTGACGTCGTCGCGGTGAAGCTCCAGGGTGCTGGTGCCGCGGGCCAGGACAAGGCCGCTGCGAGGCGTCTGGCCGCGGGGACGGCCGTCGAGTCGGATGCGCATCCAGGGCGTCGAACCGACGGTGAGCCGCCAGCCTGCTTGCGCTCCGCCTGGCGGCAGCAGGCGCAGCAGCACCTCGGGCGGTCCGCCGTTGCTTGGCGACAGGCGCACAAGGTGGGGGCGTTCGTCCAGGATGCGGATCGACCGGCCGTCGAACGGGTTGTGGTCCAGCACGGCGGTCAGGTGGGGATCGAAGCGGATCTCGATCTTTGGTTGTGGCGCGGGATCGGGTTCGGGTGGTGGTTCTGCGGGCCTGGTCGGTTTTTTTTCGGGTACGGGAACGGGTACGGGAACGGATTCTTTGTGCGGGGGAGGAGCAAGGGTGGCTGTGAGGCCCTTTGGGGCGACGGGTCTGGTCACGGTCGGGGGGGAGGGTCTGGGCGGCGGGGGGGAGTGGAGGAGCCACCAGCCGATGCCCACTCCCCAGAACACCACCGCCAGTCCGAGCAGCCCCGCCAGCCAGGTATGGCTGCGGCTCCTGCCTTCCGCGCTCTCTGCGGTCTCTGCGGTCTGAATGGTTTCGGTCTCGGGCCGGTGCGGGCTGACCGGCCGGCCGGCCACCTCGGTCGGCTCGGGAGTCGAGCCCTGGCGGTCCCCGGGTTGCGGGTCGACGCGCGCGAGAAACGTGGACAGCTCCTCGGGTCCGCAGGGCCGACAGGCCGCCGCCAGCTCACGGGACAGGTCGGAAGCGGATTCATGGCGCTGCCGTTGGTCGAGGGCCAGCGCCCGGTCCAGTACCCGGCAGATGGACGGATCGAGGGATCCCCCGCTGGCCTGGTCCGGGCCCAGGTGCTTGCCCGTGCGAACGGCCTCCAATGTCCGGCTCGGGGGATCTGCCAACGGGTAGGCCCGCTTGCCGACGAACAGCTCGTACAGGATCAGGCCCAGCGAGAACAGGTCGCTCCGAGGGCTGAGCGGGCCGCCCGTGGCCTGCTCGGGGCTCATGTAGGAGTACTTGCCGGTGACGACCCCGGCGCCCCCGGCCGACGATCGAAGCCGCGAAAGGCCGAAGTCCACCAGCTTGGCCACCCCGTCCAAGGACAGCAGGATGTTCGACGGGCTGACGTCCCCGTGGACGATGCCCACCGGCCGGCCCCGCAGGTCCTTCCTCGCATGCGCGTGTGCCAGGCCGCGGCAGACCTGCACGCCAAGCTCGCTTGCCACCGCGGGCGGAAAGGGCTCGTCGCCGAGCGCCGTAATCAGGCTGGCCAGGTCCGGACCTTCCACGTACTCCATGGTCAAAAAGCTGCGGCCGTCGATGCAGCCGTGGTCGAACACCTGGACGATGTTGACGTGGTTGAGCATGGCGGCCATGGCCGCCTCGGTCTCGAACAGCCCGGCGAAGTCGGCCTTCGAGGCCAGGGACGGGAGAATGGTCTTGAGCGCCAGGGTCTTTTCGAATCCGCCTTCGCGCTGAAGCACGGCCAGGTAGACCTCCCCCATGCCGCCGCCGGCGACCCGTCGGATCAGCTTGTACGGACCGAACGCGTTTGCCATATGCGCATTCTAACGCAATTCGGGGGTCAGACACCCCAATTTTTCACTTTGAAAAATGGGGGTGTCCCCCCGAGGGTGTGACCCCTTTCCTCCATGGTTGTCGCGGGACTGAAGAGTGTCAAGTGTCGGGGTCACCTTTGGAACCTTGGGTGCCAAACGAAAAGGGGGGCCTTTTTCCGTAAGCCCCGCAGGGGCGTGATATGCAAGCCAGGGGCGAAGCCCCTGGAAATGGGAGAAGGGTGTATGGAAGCCCTGTATGGGCGAAATAAGCGCAAGCGGCGACAGGTTATCTCGCCCTTACAGGGCTTTGTTTCTTTCCTGCTCATCAAACCAGGGCGTTGCCCTGGGCTTTCATATGATGCCCCTTCGGGGCTTTCGGAGACGAAGCTCAAGGTGTCTCGATGTTTATTGTCTAAACAGGCCTTTTGACGATCAGGCCCAAGACCGGATACGCTGGAGGAGGTTTACGAAAAATGAGTGTACGTCACATGACGTTGGAGCAAATTCGGCTGGACGGCCTCAAGGCCCTGGCGAGCCAACTGGGCACCGTTGGCATGGTGCGCTTCCTGCAGCAGTTTGAAACCGGTCAAGGAGATTACTCTGTCGAGCGCCGCGAGTTGCTGGGCAGGACGGATGTCACAACGTTGGCGGAACGGATCCAGCAGCAGGAAAGGGAGTCGTAGCTCGGCGGCGATCGAATAAGGGGCGTTCAGGGGTCGGAGGGTCTCGGTATCGGCCGACAAGGCCATGGTCCTGCAGGTGGGAGTCCTGCCGTGTCAATTGCCCGATTCAGACACGTACACCCTGGCCGAGAGGAGACCCACCGGCCCCCTCTACTTGGTGTATTCGGCTATCTGCATATCTGGCGGTGGACCCCGATCGTTGGACAGCAAATCGCTTAGGATAAGCTTGGATCAGGGCCTCCGATTGTTTGAGGGGGCCGTTAGGCCCCCGGATCAACCCCGAGGTTGCGACAGCAAGCTCGGG
>SDBT01002517.1_pt1 | contig 32315 bp, 28 predicted proteins | sample 2277101 | NCBI WGS metagenome assembly SDBT01 (sample SAMN10404973, study PRJNA504765) | marine sediment metagenome | isolation source: marine sediment core GS10_PC15, 103 cmbsf | place: Arctic Ocean: Southern Knipovich Ridge | collected 2010 | reverse complement strand
CCAGGAGCGAAATAGAAAAACTGGCCAGAAGAATGAAACTGTAGAATTCTCCTTGATAGGGGGATTTCAATTCCATATAAGCAATAGAGACCAGGATGATGAGACTTGCTACCAGAGCTGCGAAGACCTGGAAAAACAGAGAAAAAGCATCAATAGAAATCATGCCTCCCAGCACAGTGCTTTCAAGAATATCCCCCCTCCCGATCAGGTAGATGGAAACTCCCAGAGATATTACAGCACCACTCAAAGCCAAATACGGCAGCCATTTTTTCTCTTTGGATCCAACCAGATCAAATCCAAAAACCAGTACTACGGTCAGGAAGAGAACCAGCTGGGGGAGAAGAAATATGAAAATTTGCACGGTTATAGCCTCTCTTTATTTCGCCTTTAGAAGTTGCTGAGCAAAGTTGTTGATACAGCGTTCAACATACGAACAATCAGGGAGGGATATAAACCAATCAGAACCATCAGGATTACCAGAGGCCACATGGTGATTTTCTCAAAGGTCTCCAGATCTTTCAGTTCTGCGTGATGGGTAACCTCATCCCACTTGGCCTGGTCAAATTCACCCAGGAAGATATGCTGGACTATTTTCCAGAGGATGTAAGCTGCTGTGAACACGATTCCCAGGACACCAATGATGGCGTAAATGGGGATAATCGCGAAGGCTCCCCGGAAAACAAAGAACTCACTCCAGAATCCTGCCAAACCTGGCAAACCCAGGGATGCAAATCCTGTTAACAGCATAATCCCGTAATAATAAGGAAGTTTCGATCCCAGACCTCCAAAATCCTTGATCTGGCGGGTGTGGGCCCGATCGTAAATCATACCGACCAGGAAAAACAAACCGCCAGTAATGATACCGTGGGTAAAGAGTTGCAGCGCAGCCCCGTTCAGGCCGATGATGGCGCTGGTGGTGGCTTCTTCCCCGCCGCCAATAGCAACACTGGCAGCCGCCGCAGAAATACCCAGAGTAACGTAACCCATATGGCTAACTGAGGAATAGGCAATCAGCCGCTTGAGATCCCATTGAGCCATACAAACCAGGGCACCATAAACAATACTGATTACTGCCAGGATAGGAACTATAGGCACGTTGTAGGAAAAATATCCAAATGGCCCCGGGAACATTGGCAGCACGATCCGGATCAAACCATAAGCACCCAGTTTAAGCAGCACCCCGGCCAGAATGACACTGCCGGTAGTAGGGGCTTCTGTGTGGGCGTCGGGCAGCCAGGTGTGGAACGGGAAAATAGGGACCTTGATCGCAAAGCCAATGAAGAAGGCCCAGAACGCTAAAGACGCCATGGCAAAATTATCTGCAAAGGGTTGAGCTGCGGCAGCTTTTAGGATATCAAAGGTACCGGTATTCAGGTAAACCGCGATGATGGCCAGCAGCATAGCCATGGAACCTGCCAGAGTGTATAGGAAAAATTTGATGGAAGCGTATACGCGCCGTTTTCCACCCCAAACACCGATCAGCAGGTACATGGGAACCAGTCCGATCTCCCAGAAAACGTAGAAGAAAATAAAGTCCAGGGAAACAAATACACCAGACATACCTACCTGCAGCAGCAGGAACAGGAAATAATATTCCTTGACCCGATCTTTAATGACATAAATCGAATAGTAATAACACAGGGTTGACAGCAGCGTGGTCAGTACCAGCATTACTGCGCTGAGTCCATCCACACCCATGCGGTAATAAACATCAATGGATGGAATCCAGGAATACTCTTCTATTAATTGCATTGTTCCAGGATCAGCCCGAACCACAATATAGATGTAAATTGAGATTGCCAGGGGTATCAAACTCAAACCAGTTGTTACCCAGCGGATCAAGTTCTCTTTGGATTTCGGGATGATCAAAACGATCACTGAAATCAGCAAAGGGGTAAAAGTTATTGCACTCAAAACTGGAAAATTCATCATATTCTCCTCGTAGATCAATTTGGTCTAATAGACCAGGTAAATGCCAATAATTGCCAGCAAAGATATTATCAGGAATAACAAGTAGTTTTGGATTTTTCCTGTCTGGATAGGTCGGAAGACTTTTTCACCGATCCAGCCAGTGACGTCGGCAATGCCGTTCACTAAACCATCCACTATCTTAATGTCGGCGATGCCGCCCAGTTCAGCCAATTTCATACCTGACAGGCCGGTGAGATTCACCAGGGCATCCACAACTTTCTCATCAAATTGATTGGAGATATTGGAAATACCCCGGACAATCCTGGCTACCAGGTTAACAATTGGGTCCACGACCCATTTGTGATCAAATTTATAGAAAATATCCGCCAGCTTGACCGAGCCGTTAATAAATGTCGCCCGGTATAGTTCATCGAAATAAAAACGATTGCGCATGGCTTCATATAGCCAGCCTAAACGAATTTTCTTCAGACCGCTTTCCAGGGGATCCATTTGTCCTTTGGCCAGCGGTTTGCGTCCGTAAACCAGCCACCCCAGACCCAGTCCACCCACCGCCAGCGCAGATGAAAGCGCCATTACAGGAATGCTCAGCGGAGTTGCCGGGTATTCATGGCCGATAAAGTTATGGAACCAGTTATTGCCCTGTCCCACTATTTCCTCTGGGATACCCACAAATCCCAGCGTAATGGCAAAAATTGCCAGGATGATCAAGGGGGTGGTCATAGTGTTGGGAGTTTCATGGGCGTGTTCAGCATGATGTCCACGGGGTTTGCCCAGGAAAGTCAGTGAAATCTGCCGGGCAGTATAAAAAGCGGTCAGGAAGGCGGCGATGGTCAGCAGCAGCCAGACAAAGAAAGGCCAGGAAACTACACCCGCATGAAGAAACTCTTCAAAGGCATGAGCCAGGATTTCATCCTTGCTCCAGAAACCAGCCGTTATGATAGGGAAGCCGGACAAAGCAAATCCACCGGCCACGAAGGTCCAGAAGGTTTTGGGCATCTTATCCTTCAGACCGCCCATCTCCATCATATCTTGTTCATGGTGGCAGCCGATAATTACCGATCCTGAGCCCATAAAGAGCAGTGCTTTGAAGAAGGCATGGGTGATCAGGTGAAATGTTGCAGCCACGTAAGCGCCAATACCCAAGGCTGCAATCATGTATCCCAGCTGACTGATGGTTGAGAATGCCAGCACACCCTTAATATCGTCTTGGGCGAGTGCTATGATAGATGCGAAAATAGCCGTAAAAGCTCCGATAAACGCGATTATACCCATGGTAGGGTTGTGTTGTTCAATTTCCACAACAATGTTCAGCAGCGGGAATACTCTGGCAACCAGGAAAACACCGGCAGAAACCATGGTAGCAGCATGGATGAGAGCGCTGACCGGAGTAGGACCTTCCATCGCATCAGGCAGCCAGATGTGCAGGGGGAACTGGGCTGATTTACCAACCGCTCCGCCGAAGATCAACAGGGCAATTACCGAAGCAGCCGACCAGCCGCCAAAGATCGGCAAGGCGGGTGTTTCAGCCAGTTGGACCAGGAATTCATGATTAAACAAAGTATCTGCATAGCTTAAACTCCCTGCCTGGGAGTAAAGATACATAATACCCAGCAAGAGGAACAAATCTCCCACCTTGGTAACCAGGAAGGCTTTTAAGCCGGCCTGGCGGGGGGTGATCTTGTTGGGATCAGAATAATTTTTCTCAAACCAGAAACCAATCAAAAGATAAGAACACAAACCCATGATTTCCCAGGACATAAACAGGGTCAGCAGGTTTTCAGAGATCACTAAACCCAGCATGCCTGTAGCAAAGAGGGCGATATAGGCAAAGAAACGCGAATATTGAGGGTCAATTTCTTTGGTGCCGTAACCCATATACCCAACTGCGTAAATGAAGATCATCAAGCAAACAAAGGGGACCATGAACAAGGTGATCGCCATTAGCGGGTCGATCCAATAGCCGATATTGAAGGTCAAGTTCCCAGTTTCAAACCAGGGCACTGCCACCCTGATTGGATGTTCCCCTAAATGAGGAGTAGAGATGGCACTGAAGGCTACTCCCCAACCCACCAGCCAGGAGAGAACCATCGATCCAATGCTCAGGCTGTGACTGAGTTTGTTGTTATCCTGGGTAAATAATATGATGATCAAAAATGCCAGGAAAGGGAAAACGGGGATCAACCATGTCAGGCTGAAAAAGATTTCTTGCATAACTTTCCTCTCACTTATTCTTTCAATAAATCGATTTCTTCCACTACAACGGTATCGCGGTTGCGGTAGATCGAAATCACCAGGGCCAATCCAACAGCAACTTCAGCGGCGGCCACTGCAAAAACGAAAATAGCAAAAACCTGGCCAGTCATGCGGACCGGGTCAAGATAGCGCCAGAAAGCAACCAGATTGATATTGACTGCGTTAAGCATCAGCTCGATGCCCATCAATATTCCGATTGCATTACGCCGGGATAACACACCATACAATCCGATGCAAAATAAAGCTGCCGCAACCAACAGGAACCAATTTAAGGGAATGTTCATGATTCACTCCTTTCATCCTGATCCCGCTCGCGTCCGATCAGGATGGCTCCCACAAGAGCGGCCAGCAGCAGCACAGACACGATCTCAAAGGGGACCACATATGTGCTCAACAATTCCTGGCCAAGAATGGTAATGGTGTCTTCTGGAACAGCAGCTCCTGCTACAGGCCATTTGACGCTGTATACTATCCAACCTAGAACTCCGAATAGAGCGAACCCTCCCAGGGCGGCCCAGACCCACTGAGCGTTCCTCTGCTCCAGATCCTTGCTCATGATCCGTCTGGTGAGCATGATTGCAAAGACAATCAGGATGGCAATAGCGCCGATGTAAACCAGCACCTGGACCATGGCAATGAAGGGGGCTTCAAGCAGCACATAAATGCTTGCCACACCTACAAAGGACAGCACCAGATAAAAAGCGCTGTGAAGGATATTCTTATTGGTCACGACAGCAATTGCTGCCCCCAGGGTGACCAAACTCACAAATCCAAAAACAAGTACGGGAACCATAAATCTTTCCTTTTTAACCGGCTATTTGCTCTCAGAGGTAGGAGGAACAGCAACAGGTCGGGGCGGAAATGTCTCCCGCTCAACAGCCTTACTATTCGCTCCCGATATGAACAGGGCAGCCAACAGGATCAAGATATTTACCAGGAACATGGCCAGGACATAGATCCATTGAGCCAGTCCCAGATCAAGCATGACCCGGTCGGCAATGGCAATGGCAACCAGGTTAATAAATGAAACTGGAACAAGGAACTTCCAGTTTAAATTGAGCATATCATCAATACGGATGCGGGGCAGGGAAAGTCGGATCCAGGAAATCACCAGGTAAACAAAAAATGATTTCCCATAAAAATAGACCACACCCAGAATGGGCCATTGGGCTGCCATCGGTCCAGTCCAGCCGCCCAGGAAAAAGATTGTGATCATGGCTCCCACCGTATACTGGTGCAAAAATTCCGCTACGTAGAACATGCCGAATTTCATACCAGAATACTCTGTATGATACCCAGCAACCAGCTCTGATTCTGCTTCCAGCAGGTCAAAGGGAGCCTTTCCAATTTCCGCCATGGAGGAGATCAGGAAGATCAGGGCAGCTGTCGGCGCCACCAGGAGGAACCACCAGGGCTGCTGAGCTTCAACAATTGTCGATAATTTCATGGAATGGGCCAAGAGTACCGGTACCAATAACGATACGACCATAGGGATCTCATAGGAAATCAGCATGGCAACAGACCGGGAGGCACCCAGCAGGGCATAACGATTATTTGAAGACCAGCCAGCCATCAGGATAGCCAGGATGCCAAACGCTCCCACTGCCACAATATACAATACGCCGACGTTAACGTCGGCGCCGATGACATTTATTGCAATGGGGAATACTGCCCAGATGGCCAGGACTGATCCCATGGCCAAAACAGGTGCGATATTAAAAAGCCCTTTATCCGCTCCCTCCGGGGTGATGTATTCCTTGGTGAAAATCTTGATGATGTCCGCAAATGATTGGAAGATTCCGTAAGGTCCAGCCCGATTGGGACCGAAGCGGTCCTGGATGCGGCCAGCCAGTTTTCGCTCCACCCAGATCAGGGCAATCACGATCACAAAACATATGATCACTACCAGCACACTGCCCAGGGCCTGGAGGATAAATACTGCCAGACTTTCAGCTGCCCCCCAACCCAATAACAGATCCTTCAACCAGTTCTCAATAAGATTAATCAAATCAGCCATGAATCTCTCCTGCACACGCCCGATGGGGACTTAAGACCAGACCAAAACCCCTTTGCGGTTTGCATAAATCAGACCTGCAAATAAGATAGCGATGAAAATGACACCTTCAATAACAGCAAATAAGGGAAGTTTTGCCAGAGATACTGCCCAGGGAAACAAGAAAACTGTTTCTATATCAAAGACCAGGAAGATCAGTGCGTAAATATAATACTGGGATTTAAATTGAACCCGGATATTTCCCGTGGTCTCTATGCCGCATTCATAAACTTCTTCTTTTCGGCGGTTGGACTTTTTGGGTGAAATCAGAGCTGGAAGCACTACAGCAATCAACGGAACAACCAGTGCGACAACCAGGAAAATACCAATATAGACCCAATATGAAAGCATGTGTTCTCCTCGCTCACAAGCAGCTTATCTATGATTATGTGAAAACTTACACACCAGCAAATTCTACCATAGACTGACAGGATTTAATAATCCAAAATGACCGGCTCGAATAGTTTTTCTTATCATACTGATTTCATTTAATATGGTGAAAAAAATAACACAAATAGGGACTTCTGGATTTCAAGAAGCTCTATTTTTACCAGGTATTTTTTGTTTATCAGTAGGAAGGTTGGATTATAGATTATCCATGTATTTATCAGCAAACAGGGCTGGAGTACCGCCTGTATGCCAGAATAGAACCCGCTGATCTTTATTAATAAATCCTTTCCGGATCAGATCGATCAGTCCCGCCCCTGCTCTGCCGGTATAAACAGGATCCAGCAGGATGCCTTCAAGCCTGGCAAAAAGCTGGATAGCTTGCTGGTCCTGATCATTCATAACGCCGTAGCCCTCGCCTGTATAGCTGTCGTTCACAAGGATTTGATCTGCTTCCAATTTTAAAGCCAAACCCTGATACTCAATTAACTCCACGGCAATTCGGTGAACATTTTCCTTCAACTGGATTTCCGATTCATCAACGCTGATTCCAAGAATATTGGTTGACAGTCCAGCCAACAAAGATCCAACCCATAATCCCGCCTGGGTTCCGCCAGAAGACGATGCAAATACAATCCAGTCTGGTATTTCATTCTTAAGCTGTTCGGCGAGTTCTTCAAAGGCTTTCAGGTAGGCATATGCTCCAAGAGCATTGGATCCCCCATAAGGGATCAGATAGGGATTTTTCCCTTCTTCCTGAGCCTTCTGGAAGGCTTTTTGCAAGGTTATATCGCGCAGGTCTTTTTCAGTCCAGATAATCCGAGCCCCCAGCAAATGATCTAGGAAAAGATTAGCGCTTGCCCTTTCCGGCTGTGGGCCAACCAGCACCAGGGTACAATCCAGACCGCACCGCACTGCTGCAGCTGCGGTCTGGCGGCAGTGATTGGATTGGGCTGCTCCGGTTGTCAGGACCATCTTCGCTCCCTGGGCCAGAGCATCAGCCAGCAGGTATTCCAGTTTACGGGTTTTATTCCCGCCAAAAGCCAAACCTGTTTGATCGTCCCGTTTAATCAATATCTCAGGTCCCCCAAGTAGTTTTGACAGGCGGGGAAGGGTTTCGATCCGGGTAGGAAGATGAGCAAATTCCTCTCTTGGGAACATACTTATTCCTTTATACATAAGGTCAATTTTCTTCACCAGTAGATATTCTGGTCCGCCGATTTCCAAACCAGCGCATGACAGTTAATAAAGGTGGCAGCAGATTGGTATATAAGGAGTACAACAACGGTCTGGCCGGGTAATCCCAGGCCCCTATCGATCGTGTAACCTGACCTCCATAGCCGCGTTTGAAGCGGTAAACCCCCCATAAAGAATCCGATTCATCAAACTCATCAGGTGCGCCCCACATATCGTAAATAGTACAGCCAGCTTTTTTTGCCCAGCTTATGGCCTCCCATTGAATAAGGTGGGGAGCCATCTTTTTGCTATGCTCCGGCAGGGACATGCCATGCAGGTACCAGGCCCTTCCGCCAAATTTAAATATCACCGCTCCGGAAACTGGTTTACCTTCGAAATCGGCAATCAGCGGCTGGGCGCTGGGATCACTTTCAGGATCGAGAGAATCCTCAAGGAAAATCTTCCATAAAGACTGATAATAATCTTCTCCACGTATTGTGAAGTTTCCCCGAACCGATGTATCTGCGTACATCCTGTAAAGTGTGGTCAGATCTGATCGATCCCCCAGCCGCACGCTGATCCCTTTCCTTCCAGCCAGACGGATATTGTAGCGAGTTTTGGATTTCATCCTGGCCAGAATTTCTTCCTCATCCTGGTTGAGGTCAATCAGCACGGTGTTGCGAAACTGGATCTGGTCAGTTGAAAAATGCCAGCCGTGATCTTGAAGTATTTCCTGGAAACGCACCCCATCAGGATCGATCTTTTCAGTTTCTTCTCCGGGAACACCCCACCCCAGGAGGACATCTGGATCAATTTTAAGCTGGATCACACCAGACTGCCTCGCAAAATCCTCCAGATCATTCAGTACTCTCTCTACCAGCTGGGTATCCTCCCAATCAAACAGATGGGGTCCCTTGGGCAAGTACATAATCGAAAGTCCCGGCAAGACCTTACGCTCCAAAACCAGTGCGGCAGCCCGGACTGAGAGTATCTCTGAATTCCCCTTCGTCAAATATTCAAGCTCCAGGCGATCATCAACCTCGTGCCAGATCAAATAATACGGCTTCCAGCCGGAGCGGGTTTTTACCTCCGCCCACTGGGTAGTCTGCAGCACATGAGCGCCAGGTGAGAAGTTAAGGATTTCATTCCAATTCTTAATGGCCATAATGATTAGGATAGCATTAAACTCAATCTCTAGTTATGCCGGATCTGATCAGATACAAAAAATATAATACGGGTTGATAAATTTTATCCCAGGGACCGGCTGTCCGCAGCAGGTCTCCGCCAAATCCACGTTTAAATCGGTAAACTCCCCACAAGCCGTCAGATCGCTTGGTGAATTTTTCTTCCAGAGTGCCAAGATCCTGATCCGGAACCCCCCAGAGATCATAAGTCTGGCAGCCCTGTTTTTTTACCCAGCGCATGGCTTCCCACTGCACCAGGTAGGTGGGCATTTTTTCGCGGTGCTGATTGGAGGACGCTCCGTAAAAATACCAACTGCGATTTCCATGGATAAATACCATAATGCTGGCCAAAGGTGTCCCTTCAAATTCCGCCAGGAATAATCGGCATTCACCGCTCCCCTTAAATAACCTGAAGGCATCCCGGTAGTACTCGAGGGTATGAATGCCAAAATCTGCCCGATCAGATGTGTTTTCCAGCAGGGAATAAAAAGCTTCCACATCTTCCAGCTGCCGTACCGTGATTCCCTTTTTTGAAGCCAGACGGATATTGTAGCGGGTTTTAGATTTCATTCTGGCTAGAATTTCATCTTCAGATCCATCCAGACTGATTAGAATCGTGCGGGGTGGCTGGATACTGTGAGAGCTGATCCGGTATCCCTCAGGGATCGGAGCTTCTGCTTCTTCCCAACTATCTGGTTCTATTTTGAGGAAAACAACTTTACGATCCCGACAGATCTGGTCTAGTTCTTTCTGGAACTCTTCCCAATCATGATGTTCTGAAAAATTACCGGAAAGCGAGATTGGTCCACGGGGAATGTAACCGACCTGGAAACCTAATGGCAGCTTCTGGAATAAGATCTGGGCGCCAATCCCCCCCCTGATAATCCGGTGGGGTTCCCATCCGTAAGCAGACTTAAGCTCTCCCCAGGCCGGGCTCTGCAGAACATGAGCGTCGGGGGCTTTTATTAGATATTCTTTCCAGTCCTGGAGGGTGCAGCTGGGCATATATATTCCTGAGTTATTCCGTTCTATTAATATTATTGATGAGGCTAAACTGTTCTCATCCAGGCAGCGGTTTCCAATAATCCTTCAGCCAACCCTGTCCTGGATTGAAAATCGAGCAGCTCCCGGGCCAGGGAAGGATCCCCCAGGGAACGGTAAATATCACCCGGCCTAACCTCTCGATAAGTGGGCTGTATTTCCCGGTTAAATATCTCCGCCAGGTAACCGACTAAGTTGTGAAGATCTATTTCCTGGCCGGAGCAAATATTGATTACCTGGCCCTGAGCCTGGTTGGACTCTGCTGCCAATAAATTAGCCTGGACCACATCCCCGACGTAAATAAAATCCCTGCTTTGAAGACCATCTCCATAAATAACCGGCTGCTCTTGATCGAGAAGTTTCTTGATAAAGATCGGGATCACGGCTGCATAATCAGATGCCGGATTTTGCCTGGGACCATACACATTAAAATAACGCAAGGCGGTTACATCCAGATCCAGCTGAGAGGTAAATAAATGGGCATAGATTTCCCCGATCCTCTTGGATGCAGCATAGGGCGAGAGCGGTTCAGGATGGATCTTTTCTGAAAGGGGAACAGTGGGGTTTTCTCCATATACCGCTGCGCTGGAAGCCAGGACTACTCTCTTAACTCCTTTTTCCCGGGCGATAGATAAGAGTCGATTAGTGCCGGTGACATTGATATTAAAACAAATGTCAGGTTTTTCCAGGGACTGTGGCACAGATACAAAGGCAGCCTGGTGGAAAATATAATCCACCCCTTCAACAGCCCTTTTCAAATCAGCTTCATCCAGCAGGTCTCCCTGGATCAATTCCACCTGGTCCAGTAAATCAGCCAGGTTTTCCTCTTTGCCGGTTGAAAAATTATCCAGCACCCGGACTTTATCACCCCGCACCAACAGAGCTTCCACCAGGTGTGAGCCGATAAATCCGGCACCTCCAGTGACTAGAGAATTTCGCATTCCTATTTTCCTTTAAATCCAAAGATAGTGGCAGGTGTTCCCAGGATGATTCGTAGATCCAGCAGGATTGTGCGGTTCTTTATGTAGTACAGATCGTATTCCAATTTATCAATGGTTTCTTCCACGGTTTCCGGATAACCATAATTGATTTGAGCCCACCCGGTAACTCCGGGTTTAACCAGCAGCCGGGCTCTGTAGAAGGGAACATCTTTCTGTAATTTTTCGACCAGGCTGGGGCGCTCTGACCTGGGACCTACCAGGCTCATCTCGCCTTTAAGAACATTGAGGAACTGGGGAAATTCATCCAGATGGGTTTTGCGCAGGAATCGGCCAATTTTGGTTACCCGCTGATCACCTTCGCTGGCCCATTTAGCTTCTCCATCTACTTCGGCATCCTTGACCATTGTACGGAATTTGATGATCTTATACGGTTTGGCGCTCTGCCCCAGCCGTTCCTGGTGGTATAAAATCGGAAAACCATCATCAATCAGGATCAGAATAGCGATCAGTGGAAGCATTAACAGGAAAAAGGCCACACCTACTAATCCTCCCATCAAATCCACAATGCGTTTAAGTACATGGTAGGTTCCGCTGACTCCAGTATCATCCACAAAGGAGCGCAGGATCCAATCCGCCTCGAGAATGCGGATGGGCACAGTTTGATTGAGGTCCTCATAGGCTACCGGCATGCGGGTGATGTCAACTCCCATCTCCTGGGCATCTAAAAGGGACTGGAAGGTCCCACCGGTTATTACCCCGGTGATAGCCACAATGATATCTGAGATTTTTTCCTTCTTAATAACATCTAACATATCAGGACCAGATCCCAAGACTTTATAGCCCTCAATATCCTGGTAGAGTTTGGCAGGATCATCGTCAATTATGCCAATAATATGATAAGGTTTTGGTTCAATTTCATTAAATGCTTTCAGTAATATACACCCCGAGACTCCTCCGCCCACGAGCAGCACTCGCGGTAAAAACAATTCCGAGGTTAAAATTCTGGTATAGAAATAGCGCCAGATCAGGGTATAGACAACCGAGGCCGCAATAAAGACAGCCACGCCAATCCGGGGCAGTGATTCAGGTGGGAAAGTGAAATATAAACCCAGGTAGAGGATTGAACCGATCACTCCAGCTGTAGCAACTCCCTGGAGAGTACGGTTCCAGCTGCTGGCTTTACGCAGATCATAAAGTTCAATTATTAAGAAGAGCCAGATCAAGGGCAGGAAATAAAACCAAGCTGGAACCCGATCGATAATGAATTTAAGGGAGAGTCCCAGGGGATTCGCCTGGCTGCCCCAAACAATAAATGCAGTTAACAAAGCCAGCGCTTCAGAAAAGATATCTCCACTGAATAACATCACTCGCCGTTCCACAAAACGGAAGCGCCAGCGTCTTTCTTTTTGTGCATCATAATTGATATTCATAAAAGTGCCTCAGATTAAGCTTGAGTGGATTTCCTGACTATTTTATCAAATATATAAACAATCAGGCTCACCAAAAATCCAGATCCCCAGGAAAAATGCATAATGCTGATTGACAGGGGCAGTCCTAACAAAAGGTAGGCTTTATTATGATCCAGGGCAGCTTTTGTGCCAGCGAATAACAGGGCGGAGAGATAGATAACCGCTTCAATTAATAACAACCAGCGCGCCCAGATCAACCATATACCTAATAATCCCAATCCTATCCAGCTGAGTACAAAGAGTCCAGACAGCTGGCGCCAGCGGATGGTCTCAGGGTAACGGGATAACATGCGCAGTTTCCAGTATCCATAACGCCAGTACTGGGCTGCCAAAGCTTTCAGGGTTGGCCGGGCGATATAGGTAGCTTTGATCTCAGGATCCAGCCAGATTTTACCTCCGGATTTCCTGACCCGGACATTAAATTCATAATCCTCATTGCTCAACAGGCTCTCATCAAAACCGCCTATCCGGTCAATTAAGGAGGAATGGTAAGCCCCAAATGCTACTGTATCCACTTCCCGGGCTTCAGAACCGATGCGATATTTGGCATCTCCCACTCCGAGGGGATGCCCGGCAGCAACAGCGATAGATTGAGCGACCCAATCCTGATTGGCTGCTTTGATCTGGATCACCCCGCCCACATTATCCCCCAAACCGGCCTCAAGATCCCGGAGGCAGAATTTAATGTAGTTTGGATGGGGAAGTGAATGGGCATCTATGCGCATGATATATTCACCCTGAGCTGCCTGGAGAGCTTGATTCAGCGCAGATGGGATGGTTCTTTTAGGGTTGTCAATCACCCGAACTTTTAATTCCGGCACATCATCAGCAAATTCCTGGATCTTTTCCCGGGTAGTATCTGTTGACATGCCATCTGAAATAACCACATCAAGATCCGCCAGGGGAAAATTCTGCTCACAGATGGCAGCCAGTAGATCCTGGATAGTATTTTCCTCGTTGTAGCAGGGGATAATTAAAGATACTTTCATGATCTATCCCTCAGCTTCTCCATCACGGTCAAATCATCTGACTTCACTAGCGGCAAGATGACTTCGAAAGCTGATCCTTCGCCTATTGTACTGCGAACGTGTATGTCACCATCATGAGCCTGGATAATTTGCTGGGCGATAGCCAGGCCCAAGCCGGTACCCGGTTCACCTTCTCTTTTGCGGGATCCATCAATCTTATAAAACCGTTCAAAGATCCTCTCCAGATGTTCTGGTGGAATTCCAACTCCACTGTCAATGATCTCGATTCGTGCCTGACCCTTTTCATTGCGGGCAGTAAGGTGCACAAATCCATTCTCAGGTGTATGTTTGATGGCATTATCGACCAGGTTAGTGAAAACCTGGGCCAGACGATCTTCATCACCCACACAGGTCGGCAGAGGATCCACATCCAGAGTTAGCTTCACCTGAGCCTGAATTGCCTGGGGTATCAACTGATTTCCTACGTGGTTAAGCAATTTGGCTAAATCCAGGGCCTGGCGGTCCAGGTTGACTGTTCCGGCATCAAAACGGGCCAAGTCCAGCAAGTCCACCACCAGCCTATACATGCGCTCCGCCTCTGCATTAATGATCCCGGCAGCTTTCTTGAGAGCAGGTCCCGAATCCACCGTTCCATCCAGCATGGCCTGGGAAAATCCCTGGATAGAGGTTAAAGGCGTTTTCAATTCGTGGGAAACGTTGGCAACAAAATCCTTCTGGGATTGATGGGAGGCTTGGACCTGGTCAACCATATCGTTAAAAGCTCCGGCAAGAGCCCGGACTTCATCCGGGCCTTTAAGGGGAATTTGCTGGTATGCGCCTGTTGAGACCGATCGGGAAGCCCGCTGGATTTCTTCCAGGGGATTAACAATCCAGCTGCCCATCCAGGCGGCAAAGATCACTGCCACCACAAAAGCCACCAGGCCTGCCCGCAGAAATGCAGGCAAATAATCCTCCCTTAAGGTTTCTCTTAAAAAGGGACTGCGTAAAAGCTGAATACCTCCCTGTCGCGGCAGAGCCAGCACCAGGAGATCTCCTTTGGGTATGGACCAGGAGGAATATAACCAGGTTTTGCCATCCTGGTCATCAATTTGGCCTTTGGCAGTAATCTTTTGCTCATTTCCCGGCCAAATAATGCTGGCACTGTCAGGTTCTGAATCAAATAGTAATTTCCGCTCTGGGTTTAATAACAGCAAACGGACGGAGACAGATTCACTGATGCGCCCAAAATACACCTGGTTTTCCCTTGGAGAGGTCCCGCGTTCATTTAGCTGGCGCTGGATGATGGCCAGGGCAGTATCCAAACGTCCTATCGCTTGGCGGTCAATGAAGGGATTGCGGATGACATACAGAAAAATCCCCACCCCAAGGATAGATAATATCAGGATAATAATGATGGCGTAGGTTAGCCAGAGGCGGGCGCGAAGAGATGTGTACATATATAGATCTGTTAGTTATTCACTAACCAGTTTGTAGCCAATGCCGGTGATTGTCTCAATTTTTACACTGGAATTGCCCAGTTTTTTTCGCAGATGGCCGATATGTACATCGACCGTGCGGGTATTGCCGAAATATTCGTAACCCCAGGCCAGGTTTAACAACTGATCACGACTGAGTACAATGCCAGCATGTTGAGCAAGGGTGTATAGCAAATCAAATTCCTGGGTGCGCACCTCAATCTGAACTATGCCAATCATAACTTCCCGGCGCAGTGGATCAACAGTCAAATCTGCCACTTTCAGGACACTTTCTAATCCGGCAGGATCAGATCGACCACCCCGGCGCAAGACAGCTTTAACCCGGGACACGAGCTCACGGGGATTAAAAGGTTTGGTGAGGTAATCATCTGCGCCCAGTTCCAAACCAAGGATCTTGTCTATATCCTCATCCCGGGCTGTAAGCATCAAGATCGCTACCGGATCATTTTTTCCTCTTAATACCCTACAGACTTCCAGCCCGTCAATTATTGGAAGCATTAAATCAAGCACCACTAGATCCGGGCGGTGTTTACCCACCGCATCCAGGGCAGCCTGGCCATCCGCGGCGGAAATAGTCCGAAATCCCTCCCGCTCCAGGTAAAGCTGGGCAAGTTCTATAATATTAGGTTCATCATCAACCAAGAGTATCAGATCACCGGTCATAAAATATTGATAAGCTGTCTGAAGACAGCCTAATCAAGTAAAGCAACAGCCTCAATTTCTACTGCTCCATCCTTGGGTAACCGTGCGACCTGAACTGCTGACCGGGCTGGGAAAGCTTCCGTAAAGAACTCTCCATAGACAGCGTTCATAGCACCAAAGTCGCTCATATCCAGCAGGAAAACGGTTGTCTTAACAACCTGATCCAGGGAGGACCCGGCTGCTTCCAGCACATTCTTGAGGTTTTCAAGAGCCTGACGGGTTTCAGCGTCAATTCCACCCGGGGAGAACTCATTAGTTTTGGGATCAATACCCAGCTGTCCGGCAGTGTATACAAAATGTCCTGCTTTGACGGCTACTGAATAAGGACCCAAAGCTTGAGGAGCTTTTTCCGAGACAATAATTTCCTTTTTCATGCCTGTAAATTGCTCCTTTTGAGGTGAATGGTATGTCCAGAATTTCGGGGTTCCGCCCCTAGTATACCGCATAGCACTTTTATTACTGGCTGGCATCGCATACTTGGCCTACTTATCTTATTGCCTATACGCAAAGAAAGCTGCGGTATTCTGTCTCCGCAGTCTTCTTTTTTGACAATTATTAAATATTGCTCCAGCGGGAGCGCCAGCTCCCGTGAGCCAAAGGGAGTTATCAAACAACAATATTCACCAGTCTGCCTGGCACAACAACAACTTTCTTGACTGTCTTACCCTCCAGGTAAGGTGCAGCTCCCTGACTGGCCAGAGCGATCTTTTCGGCGTCCTCCTGGCTGATGTCCACCGGGACCACGATCCGATCCCGCAATTTGCCATTGACCTGAACGATCAGGGTTATCTCCTCTACTGCCATCAAGGTAGGATCGGCTTCCGGCCAGGTCTGGTTGTGGATCGAATATTTTTTCCCCAGCACTTCTGTCCAGATTTCTTCCGTGATGTGGGGTACCGCTGGAGCCATCATCAGCAGGTATATTTCCAGGATCTTTTTCCATTCCTTCGATCCACCAGCTCCTGCCTTTTTAGCACCCACAAGGATATTCAGCAATTCCATCAGGGTGGAGATAATGGTATTAAATTCGACTTTTTCATAATCGTTGGTAACCCGATCCAGAGCAGTGTGCAACTCCCGTTTGAGGTCCCGCATCATTTCAACGGAAGGTTTGCCCTTCTCGGCAGGTTCCGTGAACAGATGCCAGGTTCGATTCAGCCAGCGCTCAGTGCCGCCTATTCCCTGACTGTTCCAGGGTCCGCCATAATCCCAACGGGCGAAGAACATCAAGTAAGCTCTGACTGTATCCGCTCCATATTTTTCAACCAGGTCATCCGGCGATACCACATTGCCGCGGCTCTTGGACATTTTTTCTCCGTCCTCACCTAAAACCATACCCTGGTTACGCAGCTGGGTCATGGGCTCATGTCCCTTAGTGATATTCATATCCCGTAAAGCTTTGTGGAAAAAGCGTGTATAAATCAAGTGCATGTTAATATGCTCACTGCCTCCAGTGTAAAGGTCCACCGGCATCCAGTAGTCATATTCTTTGGGGTCAAATGGTCCTTGATCATAATGGGGGCTCAAGTAGCGCAGGTGATACCAGGAGGAGCACATGAAGGTATCCATGGTATCGGTTTCCCGCGTAGCAGCCTCCCCGCATTTTGGACAAGTCGTATCCTTCCAGGTGGGATGCAGTTTCAACGGACTTTTCCCGGTCGGCAGCCACTCAACATCGTATGGAAGCAAGACTGGCAGATCCTGATCCGGTACTGTGTTCCAGCCACAATCTTCACAATAAACCAAGGGAATGGGTGCGCCCCAATAACGCTGGCGCGAGATCAACCAGTCGCGCAGCTTATAACTGATCGCTTCTTTTCCCAATTTTTCTTCTTCCAGCCAATCGATCACTGCCCCCAGGCCAGGATTTTTTCGGCCTTTATCATCCGTGACCTCAGTCCCATTAAATTGGGCGCTGTTGATCATCACCCCCGGGCCAATATAGGCTTCCTGCATGGTTGCCCCATCAAAATTTTCCCCTTCAGGCTGGATTACAGGAATGATAGCCAGGTCAAACTGTCGGGCAAAGGCGAAGTCGCGCTCGTCATGGGCTGGAACAGCCATAATGGCGCCATAACCGTAACCCATCATCACATAATCGGCAATCCAGATCGGGATCCTGGCATTGTTGACCGGATTGATGGCATAACCACCAGAGAAGACACCGGATTTTTCTTTGTCAGCAGCCGTTCTTTGGATCTCAGTTTTGTTTTCGGCTTCCTGTCGATAATTTTCCACAGCCTCTTTTTTGTCCTCAGTGGTGATCTTAACCACCAGGGGATGTTCCGGAGCTAGAACCATGAAAGTGGCACCCCAGAGCGTGTCCGGCCGGGTGGTGAATACTGTCAGCTCATCCCCATCTTCAGTTTTAAAGATAACATCTGCGCCTTCCGAGCGCCCCACCCAGTTGGTCTGCAGGGTTCGGGCTTTCGCGGGCCAGTCAATCTGGGAAAATTCAATTAACTCATCAGCATAATCAGTGGTTTTGAAAAACCACTGCTCAAGGTCTTTTTTGGTAACCTGGGTCCCGCAGCGTTCGCAGTGACGATCTTCCCCGTGAACCTGTTCCCGGGCCAGGGTGGTGTTGCACTGTGGGCACCAATCCACCGGGCTGTATTTACGGTAGGCCAGGTTGTGGTTGTAAAGCTGGATAAAAAACCATTGGGTCCAGCGGTAGTATTCCGGATCGGAAGAGATCATTTCCCGGCGCCAATCGACCATAGGCCCCATACTCCGAAGTTGGGAGCGCATATGTTCGATATTCTGATAGGTCCAATCGCGGGGATGCATTCCCCTTGCGATGGCTGCATTTTCTGCCGGCAGGCCAAATGCGTCAAATCCGATCGGGAACATCACGTTGTAACCCTGCATACGTTTAAAACGGGCTCGGGCATCCGAGGGAGCCATGGCATACCAGTGCCCGATGTGCAGATCACCCGAGGGATAAGGAAGCATTGTCAAGGCATAGAATTTTTCCTTTTTCTGATCTATATCAGCCTGATAAAGTCCATCCGCTTCCCATTTTTTCTGCCATTTAGGTTCGATCTCGCGGGGTTTATAGTCTCTGCTCATAAATATTTCTCCCTCTAATTGCTGAACTGCTTGTCCTTAAATAAAAATCCTTCCAGCGTCAGGGACGAAGGAAGGTATTCTCCGTGGTACCACCCTGATTGTGATGTCAGGCATCACCTCTTGGGGCTGCTGTATCGGGCAGGCCCGCTGTCCCATACTTGATTTCCGGGACAGGTTCGCGTTATTCACGCGCCGGGCGAGTTCAATTTTCCCGTGCTCTGGGGGCACTGTTGGCGAAATTTTCAGCAGTTGATTTCACCTCTCTGCCAGATAATTTACTACTCCCGGTTTGAAAATATTTGGGCACTTCCAAAGAGGGAAGTGCCGTTTTTTGTGGACCCAGTGGGATTCGAACCCACGACCTCCTCAATGCCATTGAGGCGCGCTCCCAACTGCGCCATGGGCCCAGATGATAGGGCATTATTTTACTCTTTTATGCCTCCCCCGTCAACCGGAGTGGACCTGGCGGGATTCGAACCCGCGACCTCATCAGTGCGATTGATGCGCGCTCCCAGCTGCGCTACAGGCCCTCTTTTTTTGCTCCAACATTGTAGTTGAGGGATTTATGAATGTCAAGCAACCGTAAAAACATTATAACGTTTAACATTGAACATAACTCGTTGTCTCCGGGAGTATACAATTTTCAACCTTCAACTTGCAAATCCATTTTACATCAACAAATATCTTTCGGATTTGAGTTTCTATTGACAACAAAACTAAGGTTTTGGAACTTTCACTCAAGGATTCCCGTCTATAATCTATAAAAGGAGAACAGATATGAATATTAAATTAATTTGTTTACTGTTGATAACATTGGTGTTTTTGACCGCGTGTGGAGAAGTACTTGGAAGCGACCAGCTGGATCTTTCTGGCACAACCTGGAAGCTGGTCAGTTATGGCGGAAAAATTCCCATTGAAGGCAAAACCATGACAGCAAACTTTGACGGGGCAGAAGTCAGCGGTTCAGCCAGCTGCAATCATTATTTTGGGACCTACCGGATCAAGAGCAGCCAGATCAGCATAGAAGGATTGGGATGGACAGAAATGGCCTGCCTGGATCCGGAAGGTATCATGGAACAGGAGCTGGCAGTGATGGAGATGCTGTCCAATTCAGACAACTTCACACTCCAGGGCGATAGACTTGAGATTATAACCACCACAGGTGAAACCCTAATCTTTGAAGTGGTAGAGATTGTGGAGTAGCGTTTCATCGTTCTTTCCTGATCGATTTCGCTTCCGCCAGGACATTTAATCCAGTTACTGACAATCCCCCAAGCGGGGATTGTTTTTTATTGATAATCTGGCTTTGGAAGGTTTCTAAAATAAGTTATGATATCTGTAACAGAAATATTAGCTATCCAGGAGCCCTGATGAAGAACGCGATTATTATGGAACGTCAGCAGCAACTTCAAATGTTAACCAGAGAACACAACTTGCAGGCAGTGGCTCTAAATCCGGGACCGGATCTGAGTTATCTTACCGGACTGACTTTCCATCTCATGGAACGACCAGTGTTGGGAATATTTCCCAGTGAGGACCCTCCCCTGTTAATACTGCCCGAGTTGGAAGGGGCAAAAGTAGCTCAACTGGATTATGAATTAACGACCTATTTTTATAATGAAGATCAATCTACCTGGACATCAGTATTCCGCACTGCCTTGACAGAAGCTGGTCTGGAAAAAGCGAAATTGGGTGCCATTCCCCGCCATCTGCGACTGCTGGAACTTTCCTATCTTGAAAGCGCCTGCCCTGAGCTGGAAATCCTTTCCGGGCAGGAAATTCTCCAACAGATGAGAATGATAAAAAGGGCTGACGAAATAACTTTCATAAAGGAAGCAGTCCGGATTGCGGAATGCGCCTTATCATGCATCATCCCGGGCATAAAAACAGGAATGACTGAAAAGGAGCTGGCCGCCAAACTTGTCAGCAGATTGTTCTTTGAGGGATCAGATCCTGAGTTGCCTTTCTTCCCGATTGTTTCTTTTGGAGAAAATTCCGCCAATCCTCACGCATCACCCACAGATCGTGCGCTCAGAACGGGAGACCTGGTTTTAATTGACTGGGGTGCCAGCCACCAGGGTTATTATTCTGATATCACACGGACTTTTGTAATGGGAGACGCCAATCCCGAGCTGGAGCAAATTGCTCAATTTGTCCTGGAGGCCAATGCAGCAGGCCGGGCAGCAGTCAAGCCAGGTATACCAAGCAGCGAGGTAGACCGGGCAGCCCGCCAGGTGATAGATAAAGCCGGGTATGGTGAGTTCTTCATCCATCGCACCGGTCACGGATTGGGCCGAGAAAGCCATGAAGAACCTTATATCAGCCAATTTGATCAGACAATTCTTGAACCGGGTATGACTTTTACTATCGAACCGGGAATTTATATGCCTGGACGGGGCGGGGTGAGGATCGAAGATAATGTATTGGTAACAGAGCAGGGTTGCCGCTCATTAACTGCCATGCCCCGGGAACTCACTCAACTGTTGATTGAAGATTAAACCGGTCTGTTATTTACTTATCAAGGCAGTATTAACCCGGATTGAATATATGATCGTAAAGAATGCTGAACCTTTTTATTTTCCTGGAAATTCTACCGGGTGTTTATTAATCCACGGCTTTACAGGCGCTCCGGCTGAGATGCGGCCCCTGGGGGAATACCTAGCGGATCAGGGTTATTCTGTCCTGGGATTAAGATTAGCCGGACACGGCACGCAAATCGAGGATATGAACAGAATGATCTGGGGTGATTGGTCAAATTCAGTTCTGGATAGCTGGCATCTGCTTCAACCCCTCACAGACAGGATTATTATTATCGGTCTGTCGATGGGTGGAGTTTTAGCCCTTTATCATGCCTCATTTTTACCAGCAGCAGGTGTGGTCAGCCTATCTACACCTTTCCAGATAGAACCCAGTTTAAAGTTAACCTTTTTACCCTGGCTCTCCAGGATTATGCCTTATGCAAAAAAAGGTAAGCCCGATTGGCAGGATCCAGATGCAGTTGAATCCCATTTTTCGTATGATCGCTACCCCACAAAAGCAATCCTCCAATTCAATAACCTTCTGGAAGTTATGCGGAAATCCCTGCCGAAAGTGACCATACCCACCCTGTTAATACATGCCATCAAGGACGCTGGTGTGATCCCGGAAAACATGAATCTCATTTATAAGAATCTGGGAACGCCCCGGGAGAATAAGAAAAGAATCTGGCTCGAGAACAGCGGCCATGTAGTCACCCGGGACATGGAAAAGAAACTGGTATTTAAATCCATCCATGAATTTATTCAGCAGGTCCTGGATTCCCAGCTGTGAGCAGGGATTTTATCCTTGTTATTATCAGCCTGATCACCTGGGGGCTGGGTGAAGGTGCTTTTATGTACTTCCAGCCCTTATACCTGGAAGAGCTGGGTGCTTCTCCACTTGCCATTGGTGGAATCCTGGGCGGGGTTGGTCTTATAATGACAATTGTCCACATTCCGGCCGGCTATCTGGCCGATCGGATCGGACGCAGGAAGATGATGTGGGCGGCCTGGTCATTGGGCATCATATCTACCATCATTATGGCAGCAGCCCGTTCATTGGCTTTTTTTTCAGTTGGAATCATTCTTTATTCAGCGACTCTTTTTGTTGTCGCGCCGATGAATAGTTACTTAACTGCGGCTCGGAATAAATTATCCGTTGAAAAGGCTATAACGACTTCTTCTGCAGGATTTTCCCTGGGCGGTATTCTCGGCCCAATAATAGGCGGTTTTCTGGCTGAAAATTTTGGCATGAGATCAATTTATTTCTTCTCAGTTGGAGTTTTTATCATTTCAGGAATCATCATATTATTTGTTAATCCACAAATAGTTGAAAAGAAAGTTGTGAATCCTGGACGCGCGTTATTAAGTAATCGCAAATTCATGTCATTCCTGCCGTTGGTCTTCCTGGTAGTCATGGCGCTCTTTTTCGCCCAACCATTGGCGCCAAATTTTCTAAAAAATCAGCGGAGAATCTCACTACAATATATCGGAATACTCGGATCTGTAACCAATCTCGGAAATGCTATACTTAATATACTATTTGGAATTCTGCCCACCCGGATGAGTTTCATACTGGGGCAGGTTTCGGTAGGTCTATTCGCTCTATTGGTTTGGCAAACCACAGGCATGCCATTGCTGGTAACCGCATATTTCCTATTAGGAGGATATCGGGCGACCAGATCATTATTAACCGCCCAGGCAGAAAAACTAGTAGATCCAGCCAATCTCGGATTAGCTTATGGAATTACTGAAATGGTGGGCGGATTATCAATGATGGCTGCTCCACCTCTGGCGGGAGCCCTTTACACCAGAAATCCCGATTTCATCTTCAGCACCACCCTGGTGCTGATAATTCCAATTCTATTATTCTTTGTTTTTAGGAGGAAAATGCCATGGAATACCTGACCCAACTTTTCCTTCCAGTCTCGATCTGGTTTCAAAGTTCCCCGGACTGGTTGGTATCGATCATGAAAGCCATCACTTTTTTGGGAGATACAGAATTTTATCTGCTGGTCATGCCTCTGCTCTACTGGAGTATTGACACGACCCTGGGTATCAGGATCGGGATCATTCTGCTGTTCAGTGGGGGCTTAAACAGCGTCCTCAAATTCGGTTTTGTTTCTCCGCGTCCTTTTTGGACCACTACCAAGGTCAAGGCTCTGGTTGAAGCTACCGGTTTTGGTTTTCCATCAGGTCACGCCCAGAATGCTGCCAGCATCTGGGGGCTTTTTGCGACCTCAACCAGGAAAAACTGGTTAAAATGGATTGCCATAACACTGATCTTCTTGCTCGGGTTATCCAGGATCATCCTCGGCGTTCATTTCACCCATGATGTCCTTGTAGGATGGCTGGTTGGATTGATCTTATTGTTCATCTTCATTAAACTTGAGGATCGGGTCACAGCCTGGTTCAAGCGCAATTCGATAGGCATGCAGATCCTGGCTTTGATCCTGGCCACCAGTTTGCTGATCATTCCGGCGTTTTTGATCGTGAATCCGCTCAATCCCCCTCCTCTACCAACGGATTGGTTTCCCGCAGAAAATCCCTATAATTTCGATAATCTCTTCACCACCACAGGTGCCTTTTTCGGTCTGGGATTAGGAGTCATAATCCTTTACAAAACCAAGATATTCACTGCTGAGGGCTCCACCTGGAAACGAATTCTGCGCTATCTGGTCGGCCTAGTAGGAGTGCTGGTTTTATACCTGGGACTGGGATCGATATTCCCTGACGATGTTACCCTGGTATCCTTCGCATTGCGCTTCACCCGCTATTTCCTAATTGGATTCTGGATCTCTTATGGAGCTCCCCGGGTCTTCACCTGGCTAAAATTGACAAACCAATAATCCAATTTAAATTTACTCGTTATATAATAAAAAAGACCTCTGCTGAAAGCAAAGGTCTTTTGATTCTAGAGAAATAAATGTTTATTCTTCTTCTTTTGTGTTGGCAGCGATCACTTCTTCAGCCAGATGAGAAGGAAGTTCCTGGTAATGGGCAAATTCCATTTCAAAGATACCCCTTCCACCAGTCATGGAACGCAAATCTGTTGTATAGCGCTGCATTTCAGCCAGGGGAACCCGGGCTGAAACCACAGAGCGGCCGCCTTTAGTATCCATTCCTTGGACCCTTGCACGGCGAGTGTTAAAATCACCTAGAATATCACCCATGTTTTCTTCTGGTACAGTGACCTTGGCTGACATGATCGGTTCTAAAAGCACGCCGCCGGCTTCCTTAAATGCCATTTTGAAGACTTGACGGGCACATATTTCAAAAGCCACTGGTTTGGAATCCACCGGATGTTCCTTGCCATCAATTACAGCAGCTTTGACATTAACAACCGGGAAACCTGCCAGAACACCTTCTTCCATCACGGTTTTAACACCTTTTTCAATAGCGGGCATATAATTCTTGGAGATGGCTCCCCCGAAGACTTCATTCGTGAACTCAAAGCGTTCCTCAGGGAGCGGGTCCAGGCGCATATGCACTTCTGCAAACTGACCAGATCCACCGGATTGTTTTTTATGGCGGTATTGAGCAGCACCACTTCTTCTGATGGTTTCCTGGTATGGAACTTTGGGAATCTGAATATTCAGTTCTGTCTGGAAGATGTCTTTGGCTTTACGGATGGCCACATCAATATGCTGTCCGCCCATGCCTTCCAGGATAGTTTCCTTAGTGGTTGTATCCTGCCGCCAGGAGAGGGTCATATCCTCTTCACAAAGCCGGCTTAGAGTCGGGCTCAATTTTGCGGAATCTGCCTGGTTTGCCGGTACTACCGCCACCCGGTAAAGGGCAGTTGGATAAGTCGGAACAGGAAGTTCCAAAGGGTGGCCCTCTTCTCCCAGGGTATGCCCGGTAGAGGTGACATTCAGTTTTGGTACGGCAACAATATCACCAGCATGCACATTCTTGACATCCAGCTGCTGTTTACCGCGCATGACCGAGATGTTGCCAAAACGTTCTTCTTCGTCTTTTTGATGGTTCCAGACTTTGCTATCTGAGCTAACCGTTCCAGAATAAACCCTGAAGTAGGTGATCTTTCCCACATAAGGGTCCGCTGTGGTTTTCCAGACGTACCCTGCAAATGGTCCAGTATCTGAGGCTGTCAGTTCTTCATCACCTTTTGCGCCCTTGGCCTGAACAGGATCAACCTCATCAGGAGCAGGAACTAATTTGATAAGTACATTCAGCAAGGTAGCCATGCCGACACCTGCAGTACCAGCGCTTACCAATACTGGTGCAAAAGAGCGAGCTTTGATTGCACTCTTTAATCCGCTGTTAATTTCTTCCTCAGAAAGAGTCTCGCCTTCCAGGTACTTCATTAACAGATCATCATTTCCTTCAGCTGCAGCTTCAATGATTTCCACACGCAGTTCATCCACCTGATCCTGGTATTCGGCCGGAATGTCTGTAGTTTCTTTTCCATCACCCTTATAGGCTTTATTCTCCAGGATATCGATCACGCCGCTGAAATCAGCTTTTTCGCCCCAGGGAAGCTGTAAGGGCAGCAATCGCATTGAAGTCATCTCCCGGACAGATTCGAGGGCTTTTTGGAAGTTGGCATTATCGCGATCCATCATATTGATGATAAGGAATCGGGGAAGCTCAAATTCGTCAGCATATTTCCAGGCCAGTTCCGTTCCCACCTCTGCGCCAGCCACAGAATCCACCGGGATTAAAACCCCATCCACTACGCGCATAGCAGAGATAACCTCACCCACAAAATCTGTATAACCGGGTGTGTCAAGCAAATTGATCTTATAGTTCTGGTACTCCAGAGGGACAACTGAGGTAGAGATGGATATTCCCCGGCGTTTTTCTTCATCCTGGAAATCTGAGACTGTTGATCCGGCGTTGATTTCACCCAGGCGAGTTAACGCACCTGTGAAAAAAAGCAGGGATTCAGCCAGCATGGTTTTTCCAGATCCACTGTGTGATGCCAGGGCAATATTGCGGATATTTGAGGTAGCATATTCTTTCATTGATCAAACCTTCCTAAAAATATGATTACTTTAGCTGTCCAGCACTGGTCAGGGGCAATTTTTGTTTTATACTTGGTAGTTGGTCTAACACATTCATAACCAGACTACCCGATTTTATGACATCATGCCTTGCTTGTCAAAGCCTCGTAAGGTAATCTTTGTTCTGATTGTTCAATTATTGCTCCTGATTCACCTTTTCATCATTGCTTATTAGGGCGATATTACAAAATATATGGCTTCTATAACTATCCAGAAATTGATTAAACGTACAACCAGCATTCAAAATCGAATGGCTGTTCAGGCTGTGCGGCAGGCCAGTCAAGGATCCAATGCTTATCAACAGCTGCGGGAAGACCTAATACAAATCCTTTCTGAAACCGCCAGCGGGGTAAATAATATCCTTGCAAAAAGAGAAAAAACTGCCGCGGAACTACCGGTCAGAACCCGTAGGGCTTATCAATGGGTAAGTTTCCTTTCAGACCCAGACAATCTTGATGAGCATCTGGATGCCCTGCAGCGAGTTAATTTATATCTCCCCCGCTATAAATCTCAGGTGTCGAAAAAAACAATTGATTTTGCTTTTTATCACCTGGGGTCTTTGTATAAAATCACTGAAAACTCTTCTGGCAAAAACATTACCGTTCAAGAAAGTTTTATCCATGCCCCGGATAAAATACTCACTGCTATTATTGAGAATGCCTTTTCAAAACAGCCCAGTTCCTCGCGACAAATTATTCGCGATTACACTTTTACACCAGAGTACCAGGCTGCCAGAACTCGATTGGAATACATCCACGTACCTCCCGGCAGTTATGCTCAGGGATTTGCCCATCAATTGGACCTGAGTTTTAAGCGTGTAAACCAGCAATACTTCCACGATAACCTCTCAAGACCCCATTTGATTTGGAGCAGTCGTCTTACCTTTAGGAAATTTGGCCATTATCAATGGGATATTGACACAGTGATGATAAGCCAGACACTGGACAATCATCATGTTCCAGAATATGTGGTGGATTATGTGATGTATCATGAACTGCTTCACAAAAAGCTAGGGATCAGGAAGGTGAATGACCGCAGATTCTCCCATACCAATAATTTCCGGGATGAAGAGCAAAAATTCATTAAGTTTGAACAGGCAAAAAAATACCTGAATCGTATCTCACGAAAAAAGTCCTGAAAGGTGATCCTATCAGTTATCCCCCTGCTCCTTCTTTATGTTCCCTGACCAGCTCTCTGCGCAGTAATTTACCGACATGGGTTTTCGGCAATTCATTCCTGAACTCAATCTCTGTGGGAATTTTATACTTGGCTATTTTGTCTACGCACCATTCTTTTATTTGGGCTTGATCCAGGCTTTGGCCTTCCACGAGCACAATCCAGGCTTTAACTGTCTCTCCCCGTTTTGGATCCGGAACTCCTGCCACTCCTACATCCATGATCGCTGGATGCTCCTGTAATACTTCTTCAACTTCCCGGGGCCAGACCTGGAAGCCCCCCGGTTTGATAAGTTCTTTTTTGCGATCGACAATGTAGAAATACCCCTGGTCATCCATCCGGGCGATATCTCCGGTGTACAGCCAACCATCCCGCAGTGTATTGCGGGTTTCTGTGGGCATGTTATGGTAGCCCTTAAATACCTGGGGAGCTTTTATTATTAGTTCGCCGATTTCTCCAGGAGCTAGTTCAGTTACCCCATCATCAAGATCAATTATCTTGGCATCTACATCTGGGAAGGGCAAACCAATTGAGCCGGTTTTGTTTTCACCTAAATTTGGGTTGCAGTGCGTTGCAGTTGGTGTCTCAGATAAACCATATCCCTCAAATAATATGCCGCCAGTTAATCTCTCAAAAGTTTCTTTGGTTTCCTTCATCAGGGGTGCTGAACCAGAAATGCAGGCTTTAATAGCGCTGAGATCATATTTTCCCGCTTGGACATCAGCGTTATTATTGATAGCGTTATAGAGAGCCGGCACAGCCGGGAAGACGGATGTTTTGTACTTCTCCATATTACTCAGCAGGTCTTTCAGGTCTCTGGGGTCCGGTACCATCACCAGGCTGCCGCCAATTGCCATACCATAAAGCATTCCTGCCACCATACCGTAGACATGATAAAGCGGTATAGCCATCATTACTACTTCTTCCCCCTCCACTCCGGTAGTGATCCAATCCAGCATCTGGATGCTGTTGGCAACCAGGTTGCGGTGCAGACCAATGGCAGCCTTGGGAATGCCGGTTGTACCTCCACTGTATTGGAAAATTGCAGTATCATCTGTGCTAACCTCAACATCAGGCCTGGGGGCATCAGCATATTTTTTCAGTAGATCCTGGAGCCAAAGATCATTATCTCGGGCAATAACCTTGAATCCCCCTTTCTTTTCTTTGGCCAGGGTAAAGAGAACACTTAACAACGGCGGTAGGGTTTCTTTGATATTAGTAACGATGAGCTGCTTTATCCCTGTCTCAGCCTGGATACTTTTTACCAGCTCATAATAATTGCTCATCAGGATCATCAATTCCATCCCGGAGTCATTGGCCTGATGTGTGATCTCTCTGCCAGTGTACTGGGGATTTGTGGCTACCACCACACCACCAGCTTTTAGTATCGCAAAAAAAGCCATTACAAATTGTGGTGTATTGGGAATCAAAACTCCAACTCGATCCCCTTTCTTTATACCCAGATCAACCAAGGCTGCAGCTAGCTGGTCAGTGATCCTTGTCATTTCCCTGTATGTGATTTCTGCCCCCTTAAAAATAGTGCAGGGTTTATCAGGATAATTTTTTGTTGACTCATCAAGAAAATGGAAGATCGGCACAGAGGGATAAGAAAGACTGGGTGGGATACCTTCATCATAAAAATCATGCCAGAGTCGGTGCTCCATCGAATTCTTCCTCCTTTGTAAGAATATAACTTTGGCTGAATTCAGTATAACAATAATATTACAGGAAATGTTGGATTTCGGTCAAAATTTCTTCAAAAGGATCATCTGCAGCTGAAAACCATTTGATTTCCTCATCGTTTTGTTTGAACCAGTTTGCCTGCTGTCGGACATATTTTCGGGTTTTCGAACGAATCTGGCGTATTGCCTCATCAAGTGAAATCTCCCCTGATAAATGCGTGATAATCTGTTTGTATCCGATGGCGGACATCGAGGACAATTGACGTGTATAACCGGCTCCAAGAAGAGTTTGAACCTCCTGGATAAGGCCTTCTTCAATCATCCGGTCAATCCTTAAATCAATCCGTTGATAAAGTTCCTCCCTGGGGCGGATTAATCCAATCTGTAAAATCCGGAACAAAGATCCCTTTTTATTCTTTTGAGAGGAAAATTTCTTACCTGAGCTCAGAATAACTTCCAGGGCCCGAACCATACGCCGTAAATTTGGACCATCAATATTGGCTGCCGCATCAGGATCCAGAACTTGTAATCTGGACCTGAGACCATTTGTTCCGATTTCAGCTGCCCACTCAGAGAGGATCTGTCTCAAACGCGGATCTGGTTTAATCCGGGGAAGATCCCATCCTTCCACAACAGCCTGGACATATTGGCCTGTTCCACCTACCAGAAAGGGGATGTTTCCTCTAATCTGGATTTCATTAATAACATCCTGGGCGCGGGGCAGATATCTGGCTAAACTCCACTCATCATCAGGCTCTGCAATATTAATCAGGTGATGAGGAACATCATCAATCTCAACCCGGGTAGGTTTTGCCGTTCCGATATCCATGCCCTTGTAAAACAATCTTGAATCAGCAGATACAATTTCCCCATCCAACTTTTTTGCCAAACGGACAGATAATTCCGTTTTTCCAACAGCTGTTGGTCCTACTATTACAATTAGTGGTTTAGTAATCTGGGTCATTGGAAAAAATTACATTTTCATAATGTTTTATATCAGGTGATTGATTAACTGATAATCGCTGTACAGCGATGACATCAACCCGCCAGTCATTCTCGTATTGAGGATGATTATCCTGAAAATCATTTATCGTACGCAGCAGGTGATCCCATTTTTTCCTGGTGATAGCCTGTTCTGGGTATCCAAAGTTTTCGCTTGTTCTGGTTTTTACCTCTATAAAAACCAGGACCATTTCTTTGCCTAAATCCTGCAGAGCGACTAGATCTATTTCACCCGACAATGTCCGGTAATTTCGTTCAAGAATTGAATATCTTTTATTTTCGAGAAAATCTGCCGCCAGATTTTCTCCCCACCTGCCTATCTCTTGTTGATGAGTTCCCATTCCAGTTTTATATCTGCCAAAAATTATATACAGGTCCCCCTATTTAGTTTAGCACACGGTATGGCTCTTGAGCGTACAGAAGCCTATAAAATTCCCGCTTTTGTTTGGTTCACGGTAGAATGATTGCATGGACAGATTTCAAGACCAGCTTCCAGATCTAAATAAACTCAGCATACTGGTCGCGACAATCCTGTTGGCTTATTCTCTGGCTCAATTTGTATCCATACCCGCTCAGGTAATTGAATTTTCTGTCCTGGGAATTTTATTTCCCATCCACCTGAATTTTTCCACCCTGGTTTCCCTGCTGGTGGCAGGGCTGACAGCATCAGGATCCGCCTGGATGCTGGAATCTCATCCAGCTTCTAAAACCTACGGGCCAACAGCCGTTCATTGGCTGCTGCCTTCTTTGACGTCTCTGGTGCTCTTTCAGGCAATTAACCAACTTCCGCTGGGTGGAATCTGGTGGCTGGCCGCAGGTGCCAGTGGTTTAGTCCTGACCCTGGTTTTAGTTTCAGAATATATCGTATTGGACAGCACCAACAAATTATTCTTGCTGGCAGAAATGGTCCTAACTGCAATTGCTATCGTTTTATTCTTAATTCTGGCTATATCCCTTCACGTCGCAGAGACAAGACTGTTTTATCGGATCCCATTATTAAGTTTTGCTGCTCTGCTGGTTTATCTGCGCGTGATCCACTTACGTCAAAATGGCTACTGGGCATTTGTACAGGGTTCTGTTTCCTTTCTGCTGATAGGAGAAATTGCTGCCGGATTGCATTATTGGCCAGTAGGCTCGATAGGTTTTGGGATTGCTTTAACAGGGCCATTATATGCATTAATAGAAATCAGCGACCGGCTTCCACCCGCAGGATCTAAGATAGCAAAAAAAGAGTTAATCTGGCCCCTGGTAATTATCTTACTCTCTTGGATCAGCGCAATCTTTATCTGAATCGTTTCTTATATCAGGAATCCGTGTTAATAAAATTGTGTGGATCAAAATATAGAATTACTGGAGAATAACAATCCCATGGTTCTAATAATACTTGCCACATTTGTTATAAGCTACACAATAGGTTCAATACCATTCGGTTATCTGTTAGTGAAGGCATTTACCGGAAAAGATGTCCGTGAAGTCGAAAGCGGAAGAACCGGCGGTACCAATACCATGCGTGCTGCTGGTTTTTTATTGGGTTTCACAACATCTCTGCTGGATATCATTAAAAGTGCCGGAACTGTTTGGATAGCCAGGTATTTATCACCCGAGGCTTTCTGGCTGCATATTTTTGCAGGATTTATCGCAGTAATGGGCCACAATTATTCAGTTTTCCTGATACGTAAAGAACTGGATGGAAAAATTAAAATTGGCGGTGGCGCAGGCGGAACTCCAGCAATTGGTGCGATAGTCGGTTTGTGGTGGCCCAGCATATTCATCCTTGTACCAGCAGGATACTTCTTAGTGATGGTTGTGGGATACGCTTCCGTTGCAACCCTGAGTCTGCCCCTTATTGGCAGCTTGATATTACTCTTCCGTTTCATTAATTTTGATGCACCCTGGCAGTATGTTTTTTCGGGGTTGCTGTCAGAGATTTTCATTGTCTGGGCTTTAATACCTAATATTAAACGACTTTTCAATGGCACGGAGCGGCTGGTTGGTTTCAGAGCCAAGAAGAAAGATCAGGATTGAAAAAAACCCGGCAATTGAACTGAACCCCAAAAACAGGACATGAAATAAAAACACCTCTCAAATTAAAGAATGCCTGAAAGGTGTTTGCTTGTCTTCCCGCAGGGACTAAAGTCCTCAGAGGGGTCTTCGCTCTCGCTCAGACCAAACGTCCTTGTTCAGGGACGTAAACTTTATCCTGATCCTATTGATCAACTATAACTTCAGCGTCAAGGA
>SDBT01002516.1_pt1 | contig 32330 bp, 29 predicted proteins | sample 2277101 | NCBI WGS metagenome assembly SDBT01 (sample SAMN10404973, study PRJNA504765) | marine sediment metagenome | isolation source: marine sediment core GS10_PC15, 103 cmbsf | place: Arctic Ocean: Southern Knipovich Ridge | collected 2010 | reverse complement strand
ATCCCAGCAGGAGAAGTGGGACCCTGCGTTAAAATACCTGATCCTGGAGAAATATCAGGCCTTAACCAGATTAGTTTCTCTGCAAAGGCCGGATATAATCATTTGGCCGGAGACAGCTGTTCCGGGGTATCTGGTCAATGAAAATGAAGTTTTGGATCGTGTTGTTAATCTGGCAAGAGAAGTAAACACTCCGCTGTTGATAGGTAGCCCCTTTCTGAATAAGAGCAAGGAGGCTTATAATTCCGCTTTTTTAGTATCGGGGAAGGGCAAAGTTCTCGCCCGTTATGACAAGATACATTTAGTCCCCTTTGGCGAATATATTCCCCTGAACAGAATATTTTCATTTGTTGCAAAGATAGACAAAAGAATAGGCGGAGGTCAGTTTAACCGTGGTAGCGAATATACCATATTCAAGATACCAACTTCTAGCGGCCAGGCCTCAGAAGTAGGTTTTGGCGTCCTGGTTTGTTTTGAGGATATATTCCCTGGCCTGGTAAGGGTTTTTGTCATACGAGGGGCGGACTTTATGGTTAATATTAAAAATGATGCATGGTTTGGAACCTCAGGCGCGGCCTATCAGCATACTCAGGCCTTGGTCTTAAGGGCAGTTGAGAACGGCATCGGCATAGCCAGATGCGCTAATACCGGCATTTCCTGCATCATCGAGCCGAGTGGCAGAGTAACCCGGCGGGTATCAGATAACCAGGGTAATCTTATATTTATAACCGGCTATTTAACCGGGGACGTGACCCTTTTAAGAAATCTCACTTTTTATACCAGATTTGGCGATCTATTTGTCTATCTTTGTATTTTGATTTCAATAGGTTGGGTTATTCTTGACAAGAGGGGGAGTCTTCTATATAATGCTATCTAAAATAGACAAGGATGGGCCATGACCGGCAAAAATGAATTAATGGAGATAAAGCTCAAGAAGGTGGAGCTTATTAAGAAGGCCGGGGTCTATCCTTACGGTAAGAAGTATGTGAGGTCCTGCCGGATAACAGAGGCAATTGAACAGTTCAGGCAAGACCTGGAGGTTGATCTTGCCGGCCGGGTTATGGCTTTCAGGCGTCATGGTAAAACAGCATTTTTTGACATCAAGGATGAGACAGCGAAGATTCAGGCCTACATTAATATTAGTGAACTGGAGGAAGGGAAACGGAATCTCTTTAATAACATAGACATAGGAGATTTTCTCGGCCTTAAGGGAGTGCTTTTCAAAACCAGAACAGGTGAGGTGACTATCAGGGTCGGCGAATTTACCATCCTTAGTAAAAGCCTGAGGGTTCTGCCTGAAAAGTGGCATGGGCTCAAGGATGTAGAGACCAGATATCGTCAGCGTTACGTAGATTTAATAGTAAACGATGAGGTAAAAAAGGTATTTTTGCTCCGCAGCCGGGCGTTAAAGGAAATCAGGGATTTTCTTAACTCGCGTGATTATCTGGAGGTTGAGACGCCGATGATGCAGCCTATTCCCGGTGGGGCTGCCGGCAGGCCGTTCAAGACCCACTCCAACATATTAGATATGGATTTTTATTTAAGGGTAGCTCCCGAGTTATATCTCAAGAGGTTAATAGTCGGCGGGTTTGAAAAGATTTACGAAGTCAATAAGTGTTTTCGCAATGAAGGACTTTCTACCCGGCATAATCCGGAATTTACCATGCTGGAGGTTTATCAGGCCTATGCCGATTATGAGGATATGATGGATTTGACACGCGAACTCATTACCTCCCTGGCCAGGAAGCTTCTGGGAAAGGTGAAATTTGATTTTCAGGGAAAGACCATAGACCTCTCCGATTGGCAAAAGGTTTCTTTTACCAGTTTGATGAAAGAGGCCTACGACATAGAGCCCCAGGAGGATGTTGCGCAATGGACTAAAAAACTTGCCAGACGCGGCATTGAAATAGAGGGGAAAACCATCAGCCGGTCCCAGATTTTGAACATAATCGCGGAACTGATTGAACCGAAATCTCAGGGTACACCGACATTTGTTGTGGACCTGTTTAGTGAGTTATGCCCCTTGGCCAAGAGAAAGCCGGATAATCCCCTGCTTACCGAAAGATTTGAACTGTTTATCGGCGGATTGGAAGTGGCCAACGCCTATTCAGAGCTTAATGACCCTGTCGAACAAAGAGAAAGATTCAAAACCCAGATGCCGGTTGAGGGAGAGGCCGGAAAGATAGATGAAGATTTTTTGAGGGCCCTGGAATATGGGATGCCTCCCACCGGCGGATTGGGGATAGGGATTGACAGATTGGTGATGTTGCTTACTAATTCGGCTTCAATCAGAGATGTTATCCTGTTTCCGCAGCTTAAAGCGGAAAAACTTAAATAACAAGTAGGGCACACTTAAGTGTGCCCTACTCGGTTGTTACTTTTAATTTAAAGCGGAAAAAAGTAAGAAGAATAATGCGCTGCGAACTGTTTATAGGATGGAGATATTTTCTGACCAAAAGAAAAGGTTTTTTTATTTCTTTGGTTACGCTGATATCTATCCTGGGTGTGGCTATCGGGGTTGCTGTCCTGATCACCGTGCTGTCCGTTATGACCGGTTTCGGCAATGAATTGAAGAACAAAGTTATTGGCATAAATTCGCACCTGATAATAGAAAAAAAGGGGGGGATAGATGACCCGGCCAGAATTATGGCCTGCGCAGAAAAGGTGGAGCATGTGTTGGCTGCTTCCCCGTTTATAGCCGGCCAGGCAATGATTCAGGGGCAAACCGATGTAGCCGGCGTAGTAGTCAAGGGGATAGACGCCTCGAAAGAAAGAGCCCTTACCAGGATAGAAGACTATCTGGTGGAAGGTGTCTTGGAAACAGAGCAGTTAAATGGTATAATAATCGGCAGGGAATTGGCTGACCGGCTGAATCTTGATTTGAAAGACACCTGCCGGCTTATTTCTCCGATAAAAGGAGAAAAATATAATTTTGAGGTTCAGGCCATATTTGATTCGGGAATGTATGAATATGATTCTTCCCTGGTGTATATTTCCCTGGGAAAGGCCCAACAGGTTTTCAAGATACCCGGGTTGGTGACCGGCGTAGGAGTAAAGATTGATGACCTCTACCGGACAAATAAGGTAAGGAGGGCGCTTCAAAAGGCTCTTGGTTTCCCATATTGGGTAAGGACCTGGCAGGATTTAAACAGAAATTTGTTTAATGCCTTGAAATTAGAAAAGAGAGTAATGTTTATAATCCTGACTTTAATAATTCTGGTAGCGGCCTTTAATATTGCCAGTTCACTGATTATGATGGTTATGGAAAAGACCAGGGATATCGGGATCCTCAAGTCAATTGGTCTTAGTTCCAGCGGAATAATGGTAATATTCACTTTTGAGGCTTTAATGGTGGGCACTTTTGGCACTGTCCTGGGCCTGGCCGCGGGGTTGGTTCTGACCCGCTCATTAAATACTATTACCTTGTTTTTAGAACGGCTGACCGGCATAGAGGTATTTCCTTCCAGCGTTTATTATTTTGATAAGATTCCAACCGCTATAAATGCAGGCGAGATCATATTAATCGTAACCTCGGCGATAGTTATTAGTTTGCTGGCTGGTATTTATCCCGCCAGACAGGCAGCTAAGCTGGAACCGATAAAGACATTGCAGTATGAATGATTTGTTAGTAGCCAATGAGATTCATAAAACCTACGATGACGGCGCTAAGAAACTTCATGTTTTAAAAGGAATAAGTTTGAAGGTAAAAAAGGGCCGGATCTCAGTTATAGTCGGGCCCTCGGGGGCAGGAAAATCAACATTGCTGCACATATTGGGAGGTCTGGATAGCGTTACCTCCGGCAGTGTATTTTTAGACGGAATCGATATTTATAAACTTGGCGATAAACAGAGGGCTTTTCTTAGAAACAGGAACATTGGTTTTGTCTTTCAATTTTATCATCTGTTAGCCGAGTTCACTGCCTTAGAGAATGTGATGCTGCCGGCATTTATAAAAAAGACCCCGCTAGCTAAACAAAAAGGGTGCCAGCTGCTGAAAAGAGTCGGGCTAAAGCACAGGATGAATCATCTGCCTTGCCAGCTTTCCGGCGGAGAACGTCAGAGGGTTGCCATTGCCCGGGCATTGATTAATGAGCCGGCAATAGTTTTTTGCGATGAGCCAACCGGGAATCTGGACTCCGAGACCGGTAGTTTAGTTTATGATATCATCTGGCGCTTGAACAAGGAAAAGAAACAAACGTTCGTCATAGTTACCCACGAAGAAGGGATAGTTAAGAGGGCAGATGAGATTTACAGAATAAAAGACGGAGAGTTGGTAACCCGCTGACCAACTAGGGAGGAACCATGGGTTTAAAGATTTACATTAACGGCAATCTGGTGGATAAAAGCGAAGCTAGGATATCGGTCTTTGACCACGGATTATTATATGGAGACGGCGTATTTGAAGGCATCAGGTCTTATAATGGATTAATTTTTAAATTAACAGAGCATCTTCTCAGATTATATGAATCGGCCAAGAGTATCGGGCTTTCTATTCCGCTTTCACTGCCAGAGATGACCCGGGCAATTATCCGGACATTAAAGGCCAATCACCTTAAGGATGCCTATATCCGGCTGATAGTTACCAGGGGCGAAGGGGATCTGGGATTGAATCCGGCCAAGTGTTCAAGCCCGACGATTATTATTATTGCCGATAAGATTGCTCTTTATCCGAAAAAATACTATACTAATGGCCTGGAGCTGATAACCGCTGCTACCCGGCGAAATATACCGGAGGCCTTGAACCCACAGATAAAATCCTTAAACTATTTGAATAATATTCTGGCTATGCTTGAGGCAAACAATGCCGGCGTGCCGGAAGCTCTGATGCTAAACCAAAATGGCTATCTGGTTGAAGGTTCGGGAGTTAATATTTTTGTAGTTAAAAAGAAGCAGCTTCTTACGCCTCCGTCTTTTGTAGGGGCGCTGAAAGGGATTACCAGGGATACGATTATTGAACTGGGTAAGAAGGAAAAGCTGGAAGTCCGCGAAGAGATTATGACCAGACATGATCTGTTTAACAGTGATGAATGTTTTCTGACCGGCACAGCTGCCGAGATTATACCGGTAATTAAGGTGGATGGCCGGACTATTGGAAATGGAAAACCAGGCAAGGTGGCCGCAAGACTTCTCAAAAAATTCCGGCAATTGACCAGGACCGAGGGGGTAAGGTACTAGGAGGTTCATTATGCTATGTGACATATGTGGCAAAGAGGAGGCCACTGTTCATATTACTGAGATAATCAACGACCAGACGACTGAACTCCATCTCTGCGAGGAATGCGCCCGCAAAAAGAACGTGGCTATGGAGCAGCATTTTTCTCTTTCGGACCTTTTAGGGGGATTGACAGAGATCAGCAATGTTTTAGACAAGACAGGCGCGGCTGGCAGGCGATGCTCCAATTGCGGCCTGGGTTATGAAGACTTTCGGAAGATAGGACGGTTGGGTTGCAGTGAGTGCTATATAACCTTTCAGGATAGTCTGGCGTTGCTTTTAAAGAGAATCCATGGTTCCGACCATCACCTGGGCAGGTTTCCTTTGGATGATAGTAAGACGGTTAAGGCCAAGACGGGAATTCAGGAGTTGCGTGCCAGATTAGCAAAGGCCATTCAACTTGAGGAATATGAGAGGGCAGCGAGATTGCGCGACCAGATCAGAATTCTGGAAAGAAAGAGAGGGAGAGATAATAAATGAAACTGGACGATCTAACTTACCAGAATACTGAATGGTTGAGAAACACCGGCCCTCAGTCCAATATCGTAATAAGCTCGCGGATTCGACTGGCCAGGAATGTGGGTAAACTACCGTTTTCTCATTGGGCAAATAAGGAAAAAGAGAAAGAGATTCTGGCATTGGCCCGGCCGGCCATTCCCTCGTCGAATTATTTAAAGAATGCCCTGTTTCTGAAATTGAGCGATTTATCGCATCTTGACAAACAGTTTCTTCTGGAAAGGCATTTAATCAGCCGCGAACACGCCGGGGGAACCAACAGCAAGGCGGTAGTTATAAGCGAAAAAGAAGTGATAAGCATTATGATTAATGAGGAAGACCACCTGCGCATTCAGGTGCTTCAGTCCGGCTTCAACCTTACCGGGGCCTGGCGTCTGATTTCAAAAATCGATGAAGAAATCCAGACAAAGCTCAACTTCGCTTTTAATCCCAGGTGGGGCTACCTTACGGCCTGCCCTACTAATGTAGGAACGGGCATGCGGGCGTCGGTAATGCTCCATTTACCGGCACTGGTAATGACCAAACAGATTAACAGGGTTTTACAGGCCCTGGATAAATTAAGCGTAGCCGCCCGCGGCTTATACGGGGAGGGCACAGAGGCCCTCGGTAACTTTTTCCAGTTCTCCAACCAGATTACTCTTGGTCTTACCGAAGAGGACTTGATAGACAACGTGGAGAGGGTAGTAAAACAGATTGTAACTCATGAAACAGAGGCCCGTCAGGTCCTGATTAGCCAGAATAAAAAAAGAATTTCCGACCGCACCTGGCGTTCTTACGGCACGCTGAAGAATGCCCATATTATTTCCAGTTCGGAGACCATAAATTTATTATCGATGGTCAGACTGGGCGTGGACCTGGGAATAATAAAAAATATAGATCGCGCAAAGATAAATAAGCTTTTTATTTTTTCGCAGCCCGCGCATCTACAAAAGATGGAAAATAAGATTTTGACCCCCATGCAGCGGGACATTAAAAGGGCGGATTTACTTAGAAATGAATTAGGAGGAAAAGATGTTTAATCGTTTTACCGAGAGAGCAAGAAAGGTTATTATCCTCGCCAAAGAAGAGGCGAAACGCTTTAACCATGACTATATTGGAACAGAACATATCTTGCTGGGGTTAATTAAGGAAGGAGAAGGAGTGGCTGCGGCGGTTCTTCAAAGCCTGGGGTTGAATCTGCATACCTTGCGGTTGGAGGTAGAAAAATTAGTTCAGGCCGGTCCGAGCACCATTATTTCGGGAGATATCCCCTTTACCCCCAAAGCCAAGAGAGCCTTAGAGTTATCGATGGACGAGGCAAGAAGAATGGGGCATAATTATATTGGCACAGAGCATCTTCTGCTGGGATTGCTTAGAGAAGATGAGGGGGCAGCCAGTCATATATTACTTAACCAGGGTCTTGATTTGAGAAAGGTAAGAAGTGAAATAATGAAGCTTTTGGGTTCGGCTACTCCCGAGGCCGCTGCGGCCGACCCCGGCGGACCCGGCGGACCCGGACCCGGCGGTGTTACCAAAAGCAAGACACCAACCCTGGATGCCTTTGGCCGCGACCTGACCCAGCTGGCCAAAGAGGGAAAGTTGGATCCGGTTGTTGGCCGGGCTGATGAAATTGAAAGAGTAACACAGATTTTGAGCAGAAGGAAAAAGAACAATCCTGTCCTGCTGGGAGAGGCGGGAGTCGGCAAGACAGCCATTGTTGAAGGTCTGGGCCAGAGGATTGTTTCGGGCGATGTCCCTGAAATATTGCGGGATAAAAGGGTAATTGTCCTCGACCTGGCTTTAATGGTGGCCGGGACAAAATACCGCGGCCAGTTTGAAGAAAGAATTAAGGCGGCGATGGATGAGATCCGGCGGAGCGAAAACGTGATTATCTTTATTGATGAGCTTCACACCCTGGTTGGTGCCGGCGGGGCCGAAGGGGCTATAGACGCCTCAAATATCTTAAAGCCGGCCCTCTCCCGGGGAGAGATTCAGTGTATCGGCGCCACCACCCTGAATGAATATCGAAAGCATATTGAAAAGGATGCTGCCCTGGAAAGAAGGTTTCAGATCATCAACGTTAGTCCACCCAGCGCTATTGAGACAGTAGAGATTTTAAGGGGCCTGCGGGATAAATATGAGGCCCACCACCGGGTTAAAATAACCGATAAGGCATTGGAGGCAGCTGCTAAATTGTCTGACCGTTATATTACCGGAAGGTACTTACCGGACAAGGCCATTGACCTTATAGATGAAGCAGGGGCTAAGGCCCGGCTTTCTGTTACGACTGCCCCTCCCGATCTGAAAAAGCTGGAAAGGGAAATGCAGGAGACCAGAAAAGAGAAAGAGGCTGCTATCGAGGCGCAAGATTTTGAAAAGGCAGCCCACTTACGCGACCAGGAGAAAAAAAACAAGGAAGCGCTGTTGCAGGCGAAAAAGAACTGGCGGGAGAGCAAGACCGAAGTGGAGATTACGGTTACCGAAGTTGATATTGCCGAGATTGTCTCTAAATGGACAGGCGTGCCGCTGGTTACCTTGAAGGAAGAGGAGACAGAGAAGCTGCTGAAAATGGAGGAAGAGATTCACGCCAGAGTCATCGGCCAGGATGAGGCGATAAACGCCATTGCCCGCGCGGTCCGGCGTTCTCGCGCCGGCCTGAAAGATGCCCGGCGGCCGATGGGCAGTTTTATATTTATGGGGCCGACCGGTGTTGGAAAGACACTTTTAGCCAGGGCTCTTGCCGAGGTTATGTTTGGTGACGAGGATGCTATAATACAGCTGGATATGTCTGAGTATATGGAGAAGTTTAATGTCTCGCGGTTGGTTGGCGCCCCCCCCGGCTATGTGGGTTATGAAGAAGGAGGACAACTTACTGAAAAAATCAGAAGAAGGCCTTATTCAATAGTGCTGCTTGATGAGATTGAGAAGGCCCACCCGGATGTATTTAATATCCTTCTTCAGGTTCTGGAGGATGGCCGGCTTACCGACAGTTTTGGCCGGAGGGTGGACTTTAGAAATAGTATAATAATAATGACATCTAATATCGGGGCAGAGATGTTGAAGAAACAGGGGTCTTTGGGCTTTGCTCCTCAAAAGGAAGAACTCAATTATAAGGCGATGAAGGAACGGTTATTGGATGAGGTCAAAGGAACCTTTCGACCGGAGTTTTTGAACAGGGTGGATGATATAATCGTCTTTCATCAACTTACCAAAGACGATTTGGGAAAGATAGTAGAGATAGAGTTGGAAGCTGTGAGGGAGCGTTTGGCCGAGCAGTCCTTTTCCCTGAAACTGACACCTAAGGCCAAGGATTTCTTGATTGAAAAAGGATTTAATCCTGTTCTTGGCGCAAGGCCCCTGAAGAGGACTATCCAGAGTTTTCTGGAAGACCCTTTATCCGAACATATCTTGAGGGCTAAATTTAAAAAGGGCAGCACGATAAAGGTTACGGTCGAAAAAGACCGGTTGACATTTAAGTGTTAACATTTCTAAAGGGAGGTTTAAACCTCCCCTACAGGCGATAATTAATTATGCGCAAACGCATACTGACAGCCATTTTTTCTATTTTTTTTATCTGGATTGTGCTGGCTGCCTCTTATAAGATATATAATATGGCCCTGGCTAATAAGTCCAGGATAAAGACGGTTATAACCAGGAAGATCGGCCGGTTTTTAAACGCGGATGCTGAGATTAGAGATATCAAATTCGGCCTGATTGACAATATAACCCTCCTCGACTTGAAACTAGAGATGGATTCCGACACTCAAATTATTTCGGCCGATGCTGAGCGGGTAATTATCAGATATAACATCTGGAATCTCCTGTCAAAATTTCTTTCTTTGAATAAACAGGAAGATTATCCAAACGGTTTTAGTTTTCCCCGCAGCCTTATAGTTGAAGAAGGAAAGTTTCATTGGCGCCAGAGAAGCACGGGTCTGGAAATCAGAAGAAGCCGTATTTACGCATTTGCCAGGTTGTACAACCCTGAGGATATCAGGGTCCGAATCAGTTCGAAAGAGACCGAAATGGCCGGGGAGTATTTATCCGGGAAGATTAATCTGACAAACGGCTCCTTTGATTTGTCTCTGAATTTTTCCCAGACCGCGGGTGGACCTGATGGTTATTCGCTGATTGCCAACGGCCAGATTGCTAAAGAGGCAGATCAAGATCCCCGGATGGATTTATTCGTCAAGGCAAAGAACAAATACTTGCAGAGTGAATTTAATGCCAGAGGTAGTTCCGGAAGGATTTTTCTGGAAGGCAGATTTAATTTGTTAAATCATATTATCCTGCCGTTCAGCGCCGAGGTGGCAATCGATGAAGGTGTAATTGCCTCTTTTGACGATGGAAGCCGGGACCCCAAGGTTAGGTTGATAGCTAAATTTTTAAAATCAGATTTTAACCTAGTCATAAAACTGGAACATATGAATTTCAAGAACGTGGATATTGTAAGCGAACTGGATTTATCCGGCAGGATAAAGGCAGAAGATGGTTCAGGCCTGGTCGTTGAAGGCAAGATAATCAGCCGGAATTCAATTTTAGGCTACAAACCCTTTAAGGAATTAGACGGTTCTTATCAGATAAAAGATGGCCTGCTGGAGATTTTATCTTTGAAGGTTGGCGGCAACCTTGCTCTTTCTGGCTACGTTTCACTCAAACCGCCTTACCTGGCAGACCTCAGTTTGACGGTAAAACTTGATAGCCTGGATGAGATAAATCCGCCGCTTTCAATTTTTGAAGGCCTGCTGACTGCCCAGGGAGTGGAGGGCGAATTTAAGTTAGTTGGTCCGATAAACAATCCTGAGCTCAAAGGCCGGTTGGAGACCGGGAGTGGTTTCTTAGAAGGGTTGGGTGATTATCAAAGAATGAGCGTGAACTTAAAAGGTAAAGGCAAGATTCTGAGATTCAGTGATTCAAAAATCCATCGGGAAGAAGGCTCGTTTACTATCAACGGCGAAATTAATCTTGCAAAGGAAAATATATTTGAGGATTTAAAGATAGGCATTGCTGAACAGGGAATGATGGTCTGGAAGGACTGGAAGCTAATCGGAGACAGGAAGAAAACGGAAGTCAGGTTAAGCAAGGATATCGGTGATGAATTCCGAATTAATTTTAAGACATATCTTGATGATAAAACAGGCCGTTCCAATGACGACAATAGCCAGATAGAATTGGAATATGAATTAGGCAAGAGTGAAAGTATAAAGATGCAGATGAAAGAAGACGAAAACTTCCTGGCAATAGAGCACAGTTTTCGGTTTTAACAAAGGCGGAAAAAATGGTCAAGTGGCTAAAAAAACAGGGGAATGATCTTTTATCGTTTATTTCTTCGGCCGGCGCGGTAGCTCTTTTATTCTGCCAGGCTGTTCGCTGGCTAGTCATTCCGCCGTTAAGAAAAAGAGAGATTATCGACCAGATGAATAAGATTGGCGTGCTCAGCTGGCCGATTGTTTCCTTGACAGCCATGTTTACCGGGATGGTGCTGGCCTTGCAGTCTGCCTATGCTTTGCGGGATTTTCAGGCCGAGATGTACGTTTCTGGATTAGTGGCGGTAGCCATAACCCGGGAACTGGGCCCGGTTCTTACTGCCCTGGCCGTAGCCGGCAGGGTGGGTGCTTCAATTACGGCTGAATTGGGAACTATGAAGGTAACTGAACAGATTGATGCCTTAGAGACCTTGTCCACTAATCCGGTTAATTATTTAGTTAGCCCCAAGTTGTTAGCCGGAATTATAATGCTGCCGGTGCTTACCATCTATGCCGACATCGTGGGGATAATCGGCGGATACCTGGTGGGTGTATTTAAATTGGGGATTAGTTCTGGTACGTATATGAGAATGACCTGGAATACGTTGCTTTTTAAAGATGTGTACACCGGACTGATAAAATCGGTTTTTTTCGGAATTATCATTATAATAGTAGGTTGTTATCAGGGTTTTCGGACTACCGGCGGCGCTGAAGGCGTGGGCCGGGCTACCACGATTTCAGTAGTTGCCTCATTTATTTTAATCATTGCTTCGGATTGTTTGTTTACGGCGCTGTTTTATTTTGCCTTATGATAGAAATAAAAAACCTGTCTAAATCGTTTCATAACTCTAAAGTCTTGGACCAATTGAATCTTACTGTCCAGGCAGGCGAAACAATGGTTATTATTGGCAGGAGCGGGGCCGGGAAGACCGTGTTGTTGAAAAATATAATCGGCTTGTTAAAACCGGATTCCGGACAGGTTCTGATAGATAACCAGGACGTAACTAAACTGGAAGGTAAGGATCTGGATAAACTACGGCTGAAGTTCGGAATGTTATTCCAGGGGTCAGCCCTTTTTGACTCATTAACAGTGGAAGAAAACGTGGGATTTTCTTTAAGGGAACATACCCGGCAGACTGACAAACAGATAAATCAGCGGGTCAGGGAATCACTTGAGCTAGTAGGACTTGCCGGTATAGAGAGCTTAATGCCGGCTGAGTTGAGCGGCGGAATGAAAAAAAGAGTGGGCTTTGCCAGAGCGATTTGTACGAGGCCGGCTATTGTTCTCTATGACGAACCGACTACCGGGGTTGACCCGATTATGGCCGACGCCACCAATGAATTAATCTTGAAATTACACGACAAGTTAAAGATTACCGCCATAGCCGTAACACACGATATGACCAGCGCCTATAAGATAGCCGACAGAATAGCCATGCTCTACAAAGGCAGGATTATAGCAGTTGGAACATCCCAACAGATAAAAAGTACTACCGATCCGGTAGTGCACCAGTTTATTACCGGTGAGGCCTGGGGCCCGATTACCAGAGATAAGTCTCCCTATACTGATGATTGATTGTTTAGACTAAGGCGAGGTGATAAATGGATAAGAAAAACAAAGAATTGCGGGTAGGAATGTTTGTAATTGTCGCAATAGTTCTTGTTACGATGGTAGTTTTTTCAATTGGCGACATCAATCTTTTTCTGGAGAAGGGTTATCACCTCAAAGTGATATTCGGCTTTATAGGCGGTCTGGAGGTGGGCGCGCCGGTACGGCTGGCGGGAATAATAACCGGAGAGGTCCAGGGTGTTAAGATATTTTACGATTCGGCATTAGACAAAATTCAGGTAGAGGTTTCAATCTGGCTGAAAAGAGACGCTAAGCTCAGACAAGACGCGGAGATTTATATTAACATGTTAGGTATGTTGGGCGAAAAGTATATTGAAATCTTTTCGGCAGGGACTAAACAGGCGCGCTTGCTAAAAGACGGTGATAAGATAATCGGCTACGATCCGATTCCGATAGAAAGGATAACCAGGATAAGTCAGGAAAACCTGATTGCCTTGAGTGAGATTTTGGGTAGCAGCGAGACAAAGACATCCGTAAAAGATATCCTGAGCAATGTCAGGGACATTACCCAGGACTTAAAGGAGATTATCGCCGGGATAAAGGCCGGCAAGGGCACCATCGGTAAACTGGTTGTGGACGATGAATTGTATCAGAATTTAGAGGATTTTAGCGCAGACATAAAAGCCCACCCCTGGAGGTTACTCCGAAAAGAAAAAACCAAAACCAAGGACAAAGCCAGCGGATCGCAGACACCCCGGCGCCGTTCTACGACAGGTTCTTATTAGAGGCAAAAAAACAAAAAAGACAATACACGGCTGGACAAATGAACCCCGTTGGATGACGGAATTATCCGACGGGGTGAACATTTATGAAAAAGACTATTTATGTGTGCCAACAATGCGGTTCTCAATCACCCAAGTGGTTGGGCAGGTGCCCTGACTGCGGACAATGGAATTCAATGCTTGAGGAGCCGGAACCCGGTGTCTATAAGAAAGGTCAGTTTTCCAGGATATCTTCGGCCGGGCCAACCACTCTTTTTGCGGTAAAGTTGGACGAACAGTTGAGGATAAAGACGGGTCTTGGGGAGTTTGACAGAGTCTTGGGAGGCGGGATTGTGCCTGGCTCAGTAGTATTGGTCGGTGGTCCGCCGGGCATTGGCAAATCAACCTTACTTCTTCAGATGTCTAATCAATTGGCCTCAACAGGGAAAAAGATTCTGTATGTCAGCGGAGAAGAATCTATTAATCAGATAAAGCTAAGGGCCGGACGGTTGGGCGCTGACTCTCCTAATTTATATGTACTCTCAGAAACCAATGTTGATTCAATCATCGAGCACATCAAAGACTTATCTCCCCAGTCGGTGATTATAGATTCAATACAGGTTATTTATAAACCAGGTCTTCAATCAGTTCCGGGTAGTGTCAGTCAGGTTAGAGAAACCGCCGGGGAGCTGACCGCCTTTGCCAAGTCCAGCAACATACCGGTATTCCTGATTGGCCATGTGACGAAAGAAGGGTCTATTGCCGGGCCAAGGATCCTGGAACATATGGTAGATGTTGTTCTTTACTTTGAAGGGGAAATTTACCATGACTATCGGATACTGAGAGCTATTAAGAGCCGGTTTGGTTCTACCAACGAGATAGCCATGTTTGAGATGCAGGAAAAGGGCCTTCAGGAGGTTGCCAGCCCCTCAGAGGTCTTTTTGAGAAAAAGGACAAGCGAGGTTATTGGTTCGACAATTGTTCCTGTGCTGGAAGGGAGCAGGTCCATTCTGGTGGAATTACAGGCCCTGGTTAGTTCGACAAAATTTGGTCTTCCTTCCCGCCGGGTTACCGGTCTCGACTATAACCGGGTAATCTTGCTTTTGGCAGTATTGAAGAAAATGGTCGGTTTGAGGATTGGGGGGTGCGACATTTTTGTCAGCGTAGCCGGAGGAATCAAGATTGTCGAGCCAGCGGCTGATTTAGGGATATGCCTAAGTTGCGCCTCTAGTTTTAAAGAAAAGCCTACCCGTGCCCAGGACACGGTATTAGGAGAGGTAGGCCTCCGGGGCGAGGTAAGACCGGTAACCCGTATTGCCCGGCGCGTAAGTGAAGCCCAGAAGCTGGGATTTAAACGATGCATTATTCCTAAAGGCAATTTCAAGGGGGTGGATTTTAACCAAAAAATTGAGATTATTGGGGTGGAGACAGTTAAACAAGCATTGGAGGTAATGTTTTCTTAAGGAAGGAGGAGAAACTACAAGATGATAATAGTTTTTGTTCGTCTTTTTTTTGTTATTTTATGCAGTATTTTCGGTTACCAGTTGGCCTTTCAAATGATCGGGGAAAGTACTATTTGGCCGATGGCCGGGGCAATAATCGGTATGGGCATAGCGTTGGCAATTATTGGTATCGATATGACCCTGAAAAAGACATCGATCAGGAGCTTATCCTGCATAACAATCGGATTATTTTTTGGCTTGGTGATGACGAATTTACTTATGAAGTTATTCGGATTTCTGATTTTACCCGAGATAAACAGAATTGCAATAAACCTAATCCTCGCTCTCGGTTTATCCTATCTGGGGATAGTTATTGCCATCCGCGGGCAGGACGAACTCAACCTGGTCATCCCCTATATTAAATTTAGCCGCCAGAATGTTTCAGAGGAACTCATAATCCTGGATACCAGCGTGATAATCGACGGCCGCATAGCCGATATGTGTAAAACCAAATTTATCGAAGGTAAGTTGATTATTCCACGGTTTATCCTTAAAGAGCTCCAGGCAATAGCCGATTCTTCAGATAGCCTGAAGAGGAATCGCGGACGCCGGGGTCTGGATATTTTGAACAGGATTCAGAAGGGCACAGATATGGATGTAAAAATCCACGAAGCAGATTTTCCTAAAATTCCTGATGTGGATAGTAAGCTGGTTAAGCTGGCCAAGATTTTGAATGCCAAGGTATTCACCAATGATTACAACCTGAATAAGGTTGCCGAGCTTCAGGGAGTGGTTGTCTTGAATATAAATGAACTTGCCAATGCCCTTAAACCGGTAGTTCTGCCCGGCGAGATAATGAAGGTTAAAATAATTAAACAAGGTAAGGAGCATGACCAGGGCATTGCCTATCTCAATGACGGGACAATGATAGTGATAGATAATGGCAGGGCCAGGATAGGTAAGACCAGCAATGTCTGTGTTACCAGCGTGCTTCAGACCCAGGCTGGCAGAATGATTTTTGCCAAAACGGAAAAAGAGTGAGAAAGATTTCAGCAGTGGTTCCGGCAGCCGGGAGAGGCCGTAGAATGGCCACAAAACTGGCTAAACCCTATCTGGCCTTAAACAGTAAGCCGATATTGGCTCATACCTTGTTGGCCCTGGAAGATATATCCCTGATTGAAGAGATCATAGTTGTTGTCTCCGGGTCGGATAGATCTACCTGCCAGAGAGAGATAATAAATAAATATTCTTTAAAAAAAGTAAAAGAGGTTGTAACCGGAGGGGCGAGCCGGACTCAATCAGTCTATAAAGGACTGAGAAAAGTAGACCCCCGATGTAAATTGGTCTTGATTCATGATGGTATCCGGCCGTTCATAACCGAACAGACAGTTAAGAGATTGGCCAGACAGGCAGCTATTTTTGGGGCAGCGATTAGCGTCGTTCCGGTTATCCCCGCTATAAAAGAAATCAGCGGAGATATGTTTGTCAAAAAGACTTTATCCCGGGATAGATTGTGGATGGTTCAGACTCCCCAGGTTTTTAAAAGGGGGTTGATCTATCGGGCCTATCAGAAGGCCAATCAGAACGGGACTATCGCTGTGGATGACGCCATTTTGCTGGAACAGATTGGCCATAAGGTTAAAGTGATTAGGGGAGAGAGGGATAATATTAAGATTACCACGCCGGAGGATTTACTTTTGGCGGAGGCGATATTAAAAAGAAGAAGCCGGAAACGTCTGGTTTCTAAGTGAGCAGAGTGAAAAATTATGCCTGTTGGTATCGGTTACGATATTCATCGCTTAGTTGCTGACAGAAGCTTGATGTTGGGCGGGATCGAGATCCCTTATATAAAGGGTCTTGAAGGGCATTCGGACGGCGATGTGCTCCTGCACGCTATCTGCGATGCTATTCTGGGCGCTCTTGGGGAAGGTGATATAGGTCAGCATTTTCCCGATGATCAACCGGCCTATAAGAATATTTCAAGCGAGAAGTTATTAAAAAAGGTCCTGGCAATTGCGGCGGCGAGTAATTTTCAAATTGAAAATATAGATACCATAGTAGTTGCCGAACAGCCCAAATTGTCACCATTCAAAGAAAAAATTGAAATAAGGATTTCTCAGACCTTGGGTTTAACAAAAAACCAGGTAAACGTTAAGGCCACCACCAATGAAGGCCTGGGCCTTATTGGCAGGGCCGAAGCGATTGCCAGCTACGCCGTAGTCAGCTTGAGGCCCGACTAAACTGTTAAAGTATTTTGCCACTTACACGCTTAACGCATAGCGCATAACAAAAATGATTAGAGTCCGTTTCGCTCCATCTCCCACAGGATATTTGCATATCGGCAATGCCCGGACAGCCCTTTTTAACTGGCTTTTTGCCCGCAGACATAATGGCAGTTTTATCCTCAGGATTGAAGATACTGATCCGGCCAGGTCCAAGAAGAGTTATATCCAGCAGTTGATGTCGGATTTAAGATGGTTGAAACTGGACTGGGATGAGGGGCCGGACATCGGGGGCAGGTATGGACCTTATAAACAATCCAGTCGATTGATGATTTATCGTCGGACAGCGGAATCTCTGCTTAGAAAAGGGAAGGCCTATCGTTGTTATTGTAGTGAAGAGGAGCTGGAAGCCAGAAGGAAAGAGGCTTTAAACCAGGGCCGGCCGCCACGATACGACAACCGGTGCAGGGATTTGACTCCCCACCAGATAGCCGCTTATGAAACTCGGGGGGTAAAGCCCTGTCTGAGATTTAAAGTCCCTGACCGGACTATTGCGTTTAACGACTTGGTCAAAGGCGAAGTCAGTTTTGACTTAGGTTTGATTGGCGATTTCGTTATTATGAAATCCGATATGCATCCCGCCTTTAATTTTGCGGTGACAGTTGACGATTGGCTGATGAAGATAACTCATGTGATTCGGGGCGAAGACCATATTTCCAATACTCCCCGCCACCTTCTTTTGTTCGATGGGCTGGGAGTCAAGGCACCGGTCTTTGCCCATACGCCGATGACCCTCGCCCCGGACGGGAGCAGATTAAGTAAGCGGGAGGGGGCGATGTCGATAGCGGAATATCGCCACTTAGGTTATCTGCCTGAGGCGCTGATAAACTATCTGGTGCTTCTTGGCTGGTCTCCCAAGAATGACAGGGAAATTTTTTCCAGGGATGAGTTGATAAAAGAGTTTGGTCTTTCCGGGGTAACAAAGGCCAATGCTGTATTTGACCAGACCAAACTTAGGTGGTTCGGGGGACAGTATATCAGAAAGGTAGACCTGGGCAGATTGACCGACCTGGCAATCGGTTATTTAAAAAGAGAAGATTTTATCAAGGGATCGATTAGCGAGGAAAAATATGAGTGGATTAAAAAGATTACTGCCGCAGTGCGTGACCATTTGAGCTATGTTTCGGAGATTGCCGATTATGTCGATATATTCTTTAAGGAAAGGATTGAAACCGGAGATACCGAAAAGGGCCTTATCGAAGACCAGCAGGCCCAACAGGTTTTAAAGGCAGCAGCTGAGCTTTTAGAGGAAGGGGATGAACTGACTGGCGGTAATTTTACCCGGTTTATCAGGAGCTTAGAGGGCAAAACTAATGTCAAGGGCAAGAGCCTTTATTTGCCAATCAGGATAGCCATTACCGGCAGAGTTTGCGGGCCGGAATTAAATTTAGTCCTGCCGATTTTGGGAAAAAAGACATGCCTCGAAAGAATCAAAGAGGCTATAATATAAAAAGAAATTAATTAGAGGAGAATCAAAATGTTCTTATTGGCTACGATATTGTTGATTATGTCAGCAATAGTTTTATTTCTATTGTTGATAGCATTAATTTTTCGCCGGGAAGTCAGGGCTGTCTTTGAACGCGACCCCGCGGCAGTAAGTTTCTGGGAGGTTTTGCTTACTTATTCAGGTTTGCACGCAATTATTTCCCACCGCATTGCCCATTGCCTTTTTAAATTGCGCATTCCGGTTCTGCCGCGCTTGGCATCTCAGGTGAGCCGTTTTTTCACCGGCATTGAGATACATCCCGGAGCCCGCATCGGCAAAGGTTTTTTTATCGACCATGGTATGGGCGTGGTTATTGGAGAGACCGCAATCATTGGGGACAACGTTACCCTTTATCAAGGTGTAACCCTGGGTGGAACAGGCAAGGAAAGAGGCAAGCGCCATCCCACAATCGGTGACAACGTGGTTGTTTCTACCGGGGCGAAAGTGCTGGGAAACATTACTGTCGGTAGCAACGTTAACATCGGGGCTAACGCGGTAGTTATCAGGTCGGTACCCGATGATTGCACAGTGGTGGGCGTGCCGGGAAGGATTGCCAAAAAGAAGGGTGTCCGCGTGCCGGGCATTAACCTGGACCACACCCACCTGCCCGATCCTCTGGCAGAACGTCTGCGGCACCTCCAGCATGAGGTAGACATAATGGAAGAACACATAGAAAAGTGGCACAAACAACAATCGGGAGAGAAGGAGAAGTAAACTGTTACGCTTTTACAACACCCTTACCAGAAAAAAAGAGGAATTTATACCGGTCAACAAAGGGAAGCTGGGGATGTATACCTGCGGCCCTACTGTCTATGATTATGCCCATCTGGGTAATTTCAGGGCCTATATATTTGAAGATATCCTCAGGCGTTTTTTGAAATATAAGGGTTACAGAGTAACCCAGGTAATGAACATTACCGACATTGACGACAAAACAATAGCCGGCGCCAAAAGAGAAAATATCGAACTTGCTGAATTCACTGAAAGATACACTACCGCCTTTTTTGAGGATTTAAAGACTTTAAATATTGAGCCTGCCGAATATTATCCCCGGGCCACAGAGCATATTGACGATATGGTCAGTTTGATAAAGAAAATGCTGGATGGGGGATTTGCCTATCGGGCGAAGGATTCGGTCTACTTTCGCATTCAGAGTTTTAAAAACTATGGCCGATTATCCAGGATGGACTTAGGGATGATTAAATCAGGCACAAGGATAGACCAGGACGAGTATGATAAGCAAGATGTCCGGGATTTTGTCCTCTGGAAGGCCCGGAAGAAGGGAGAGCCTTTCTGGGAAACAGAATTGGGCCCGGGCCGGCCCGGCTGGCATATCGAATGTTCGGCGATGAGCGTGAAATATCTCGGCCAGCCCTTTGATATTCACACCGGAGGTGAGGATAATATCTTTCCCCATCACGAAAATGAGATTGCTCAGTCTGAGGCGGCTTCGGGAAAGAAATTCGTAAATTTCTGGTTACACTGCAAGTTTCTTTTAGTGAATGGCGAGAAGATGGCAAAAAGCAAGGGAAATTTTTTCACCCTGCGCGATATTTTAAACAAGGGGTATTCTCCCCGGGCTATCCGCTATCTTCTGGCGTCCACTCATTACGGCGCGGCCTTAAACTTTACTTTTGAGGGGTTGAGGGCAGCCCAGAGGACAGTGGATAGATTAATTGATTTTTTGGCCCGGCTTAGAGAATATCAGCCGGCAGCGAAAAAAAAAGAGAATAAAAAACTATCCCGAAAGATAGTCGAGGCCCAAAAAAATTTTGAACAGGCAATGGGTAATGACCTGAATATCTCCGAGGCCCTGTCTTATATTTTTAATCTGATCAAAGAAATCAACATTTCTTTGGACAAAAAGACGTTGGACTCTCAGAGCCTAACGGCGGTTATCGAACTATTTAAGAAGGTTGATTCAATATTAGGCGTGCTTGAAGAAAGGCCGTTGGAACTGAACGCTCAAATCAGAGATTTAATCAACCAAAGAGAACAGGCCAGGGGAAAAGGAGATTTTGGATTGGCCGACCAGCTAAGGAATAGGCTTTTTTCTTTGGGCGTTATCCTTGAGGACACCAAAGAAGGTGTGAGATGGAAGCGGAAAAGGGAGCGGAGTTAAGAATGAGAGCAAAGTTTATCACGCTTGAGGGAGGAGAGGGCAGCGGTAAATCTACGCACTCTAAACTATTATGCGGGTGGTTACGAAAAAAGGGGATTTCCTTTGTTTATACCCGGGAACCCGGGGGCACCGCAATAGGTGAGGTGGTCAGGAAGATTTTATTAAACCCGGCAAATCATTCAATTGTTGACAAGTGCGAGTTGCTTCTTTATCTATCCAGCCGCGCTCAACTGGTTTCCGAAGTAATAAGACCTGCCTTGTCTGAGGGAAAAATGGTTATTTCTGACCGTTTTGATGATGCCACCCTGGCCTATCAGGGTTATGGCGACAAGCTGGATATCGATTTAATAAAACGGCTCAATAATTTTGTTACCGAAAATCTCCGGCCGGACCTCACCATATTTCTGGATATCGGCGTGAAAAAAGGGCTCCTCAGAAGTATGGGAGTTAAACGGGTTGACAGAATTGAGGCCCGGGCAATCAGCTATCATCAACGGGTGAAGAAGGGCTATCTGGAATTGGCCGGGAAGAATCCAGGCAGGATTAAGATAGTTAAGGTAAGAAAAGGTATCAATGAAACACAACGGGAGATTAGAAAAATAGTTGAGGAGAAATGTCTTTTAGCGAGGTAATCGGCCAGGGAAAGGCAATTGCCTTTTTGACTGCCGCAGCCAGGAATTCCAGGACTCCCCACGCCTATTTATTTTCCGGTCCGGAAGGTGTGGGCAAGGCATTAGTGGCCAGGCAGTTGGCCAAACTGCTTAATTGTGAATTAAAGGGAGTTGATTGTTGCGACCAGTGCCCTCAATGCAGGAAAATAGACAGCTTTAATCACCCTGATGTTAAATGGATTGAGCCTCTCCGGAAGGGCGGGGTTGTAAAAATAAACCAGATTCGTGAAATGAAAGACGGAATTCACCTCCGGCCTTACGAATCCACTGTAAAAATTTGCGTTGTTTCAGAGGCCGAGAGCTTAACCACCGAGGCCTCTAACGCCTTTCTCAAGACATTGGAAGAACCGCCGGGCAGGTCTTTTTTAATTCTGATTTCCTCAAATTTGGGCCGTATCTTTCCGACCATTATTTCCAGATGCCAGATAGTAAGATTTAAGGCCCTGGGGCTCGGCGAACTAAAGGAACTTTTGAAATGCAGGTATAATCTTGAGAATGAGGCGGCGCATTTTTTAGCATGTCTGTCCGGAGGAAGTCCGGGAAAGGCCCTGGCCTTCAACCAAAGGGATGTTTTCAAAAGAAGGGATAAAATGCTGGATGGACTGAGCCATGGCTTTGATGACCTGGTCGGGACCTGCCTTGATGGCGGTTATCGCCTCGAGGATGATTTAGAATTAATTGGCAGTTTATACCGGGATTTGTTGATGCTGAAAGAATCAGGCGCGGACTTTTTGATAAATACAGATAGAAAAAAAGAGTTGAGCGGGATGGAAGGGAGATATTCAACCGAGGGAATAATCAAGATTATTGAGAATATAAATCAGGCCGCCTTTCTTATCCGGCAGAATGTCAATCCCAAGATAGCGCTGCAGGTAATAGCTGAGGAGATGACATGTTTGAAGTAGTCCATGTAAAATTACGCGAGGCAGGTAAGATTATTTATTACAGCACGGGTGCTTTAAAATTTAAGCCCGGGTCCTATGTCATTATTGAAGCGGACAGAGGGCTTGATTATGGACAGGTTGTCTCTGATTCTGAGGTAATTTTGGATAGCGACGTAGAAGGCCGCCTGCGGACAATCATCAGAGGCGCTACCAGCGACGATATGAGACGGATTGAAAAGAACAAGGAAAAGGCGTCTCAGGCATTTGATATCTGTGTAAAAAAGATAGTCGCCCGTAAACTCCAGATGAAATTGGTTGAGACCGAGTATTCTTTTGACCGCAGCAAGATAATATTTTATTTTACCGCCGGCGAAAGAATAGATTTCCGGGAACTGGTTAAGGATTTAGCCCGCATTTTTAGAGCAAGGATTGAGTTACGCCAGATTGGAGTGCGCGATGAGGCCCGGCTTCTGGGCGGGCTTGGTCCCTGCGGCAGGCCGCTCTGCTGTGCGGGATTTTTAAAGGATTTCGAACCGGTTACTATTCGGATGGCCAAAGAACAGAAGCTGCCTTTGAATCCGGCCAAGATGTCCGGTTTGTGCGGCCGGCTAATGTGTTGTCTGGCTTATGAATACAAGACCTATCGGGAGTTGGGCAAGGCCCTTCCCAAGCTAGGAGACATAATTCAGCTAAAGGAGGGAAAAGGCAAGGTCGTTGATGTTAATGTTATGAAAGGCCTGGTTTCAGTCGAATGCGAAAAAGGCAGGAAGATAGAAATTAAATATAAACAATATGAGTAAAAAGAAATTTTACGTTACCACCGCGATTGATTACCCCTCGGGTCCTCCTCATATGGGGCATGCCTATGAAAAGGTCTGCGCCGATGTTATTGCCCGGTGGCACCGGCTTAAGAATGAGGATGTTTTTTTCCTGACCGGAACAGACGAACACGGCCAGAAGATAGCAAAGTATGCGCAGCGCTCCGGCAAACAACCTGAGGCATTTGTCAACGAGATGACAAAACAGTTTATTGAACTTTCTAAACGGCTCAATATATCTAATGATGGTTTTATACGGACCACCCAGGCCAGGCACATCAGGGTTGTTCAGACCATCTTTAAAAAAATCTATGAAAAGGGAGAGATTTATAAGGGAGTATATCAGGGGTTGTACTGTGTGGACTGCGAGTCTTTTTACACCGACAAGGACTTGAAGGACGGCAAATGCCCTGTTCACGATAAACCGGTAGATAACCTGAAGGAAGAGAGTTATTTTTTCAAACTAAGTAAATATCAGAAAAAGATTCTGGAACACATTCGTAAAAATGAAGATTTTATCCGGCCCCAGGCCCGTCGCAACGAGATTATCAACCGCCTGGAAGGAGAACTCAGGGATTTGAGCGTTTCCCGGTCAACATTTGACTGGGGAGTGCCTTTGCCCATGGACAATAATCACATAGTTTTTGTTTGGTTTGACGCCCTGTTAAACTATATATCCGGCCTCGATTACCCCGGAAGGAATTTCAGGCATTACTGGCCGGCTGATATCCAGTTGATTGGTAAAGATATCCTCTGGTTTCACAGTGTAGTCTGGCCTTCTATATTGTTTGCTGCCGGGATAGAGTTGCCCCGTAGTATTGTTGTCCATGGTTTTATTAATGTTGGTGGAGAGAAGCTAAGCAAGAGTAAGGGCCCCGCCATTGATACCTTAGATTTAATTGAGTTATACGGCGCTGACGCCATAAGATATTTTTTATTGAGAGAAATTAGTTTCGGGGAAGATGGTAATTTTTCTGAGGATGCTTTAATCAGGCGCATCAATAGCGATTTGGCTAATGACCTTGGCAATCTTTTACAGAGGACGCTTACCATGGTCGAAAAATTTTTTGGCGCTCGAGTGCCCGCGCCCGGGGGGTCTGATACCGAAATGGATGAGATTCTCAAGTCGAAGGCAAAGGGACTCCTCAAGAGTCTGTCGGAGAGAATGGAAAAATTTAACTTCCGGGAGGCGCTAAAAGAGATATTCGACTTGATAAATGTCGCCAATAAATATATCGAGGATACCGCGCCCTGGAAATTGGCCCGGCAAGACTCAGGGGCGGAGGCCTTATCCAGCGTTATCTATAATTTAGTAGAGGTCCTGAGGATTGTTGCCGTATCCATCCTGCCGTTTATGCCCCAAACCTCTAAAGATATACTGACTCAGATAGGGATGGCCGGCGATATAGATAGACTTACCGTTGATGAGATGAATAAGTGGGGATTATTTAAGCCGGGGAGCAGAATAAATAAGGGCAGTGCCTTGTTCCCGCGGATAGAGGAGAAATAGATAGAAGGTTAGGCAGAGAAAAAAATGTCTATAGTCGAACGCAATATATACGCATTGATGCTGGTTTTTATTGTCCTGGTCAGCGCTACTTTGGTTATACCTGGCCTTATCTCGCCGGAACGCCGGCTGCTAAAGGAGGTTGCTTTGGCGGAGGGGCAGATAGAAATGCTTCAGCTTAAACAACAAATGCAGGAGAGGCTTTCCTCCGAGGAGTTAAGACAAAGCTTATACGAGGAAAAAAGACCTCTGGTAGCGATTCTGGCTCTGGGCTTATTACTCGGGGGTTTGGCCTTATTCGTTGGTTTTATACTGAGCGTAATTTTTATAATTTCAAAGCTGAACAAAAAAGAGATATTGAAGCCGGTCAGGGTCTCCGGCCCGGTCAACTGGGGGGTACCGGATATTTTTAAGATAGTAATATTATTTTTAGTCGCCTTTTATTTAATCAATGTCCTGGAACTTATTTGCCGGCAGGCAGGGTTCTTGACAATAGTCTCCAAAAATTTGCTGATGATTTTCAATACGTCTATTTTGGATATATCGGCCCTTTGTTTTGTCGCATATTTCGTAATAATAAAATATAGACAAGACTGGACTGCGCTGGGGCTTTCAGTGAAGAATTGGCTGAAGGGGGTCTTTTGGGGGATTGCCGGTTATCTCACCATGTTACCGGCATTTCTATTGATTGTTTTTTTAGTGACGCGGGTTAGCGACTACCTTGGCTATCAGCCGCCGGTTCATCCCCTGATGAATATTTTTTTTAAGGAGCCTAACCCCTTTATAGTTGGCGGGGTTGTCGTCTTGGCGGTGCTTGTTGCTCCGGTAATCGAAGAGATTGTATTCAGGGGGTTTATCTATAGCGCCATTAAGAAAAGGGCCGGTGCTGCCCTGGCAATAACAGTGACTTCGGCTCTCTTTTCTTTACTGCATATGAGCGTATTCAGCTTTTTGCCGATATTTTTTCTGGGAATAGTCCTGGCTTATCTTTATGAAAAAACGGGCCTGCTTATTTCCTCGATAACGTTGCATGTTATTCATAATTCGATTTTGATTTCGATGATGTTATTAATGAAAGGAATTATCAGCTGAATACACACAACCTACGACGAAATAAGGAGCGGAGCGACAAATGTTGGAAATTTTAGTATCTATATTCATATTTTTAGTGGCGATGACTATCCACGAGTTTGCCCATGGCTGGGTGGCTGAAAAACTGGGTGATCCAACTGCCCGGGATGCCGGCCGTCTTACCCTGAATCCGTTCGCCCACATCGACCCGATGGGCACCGTTCTTCTTCCGTTGATATTGGTGTTGAGTGGTTCACCGATTATATTTGGCTGGGCAAAGCCCATTCCGGTTAACTTCGCATTCCTGCGTAATCCTAAACGCGATATGATCTGGGTAGGATTGGCCGGGCCGGCAGCGAACATCTTAGCGGCTATTTTTCTCGCCTTAATTGTCAGGATGGGCTTCATACCGGTCGGTCTGATGGGATTGGCAGTGATATTTATTTTAATCAATCTTGTTCTGGCCCTGTTTAATTTAATTCCCATTCCTCCTTTAGACGGTTCCCGGGTGCTGATGGGGATTTTGCCGTCCGAACAGGCCTATGCCTACAGCCGGATTGAACCATACGGATTTATTATCATCATTGCCCTTTTATGGATGGGGTTGCTCAGGTCGGTGCTTTTACCGGTGGTCTATTTTTTACTGAAGGTGCTGGTAGCAGCATAATTGATTGGCCGGTTAACAGATTAACCGGCAGGAGGACGGTTGTGATTGCCACCATACAGTGGTCAAGGGGAAAAGTCAGGATTATCGACCAGACCAAACTTCCCCTCAAGCTTGAGTATCTAAACTGTCGGGATGTGGCCTCAGTCTGGCGGGCTATCCGGGAGATGAAGATAAGAGGGGCGCCGGCTATTGGCATAGCCGCCGCGTTTGGCATAGTGCTGGGAATGAGAAAATCGCCGGCCAGAAACTTTGCCTCGTTTAGCAGAGAATTGGACAGGACAGTTAAATATTTGGTTGGTGCCCGGCCGACAGCCGTTAATTTATTCTGGGCACTTGAGCGGATGAAACGGGCAGCAACGGAAAGCAGGACAACCGATATAAGAAAAATTAAAAAAGTTTTACTGGAAGAGGCAATGAAGATTTTAGAAGAAGATAAAGCCATTTGCCGAAAGATGGCTGATTTTGGCAGCCGGCTTATCAAAAACGGCGATACTATTTTGACCCATTGTAACGCCGGAAGTCTGGCCACAGCTGATTACGGGACTGCCCTGGGGGTAATTTACCGGTCGGTTGAACAGGGGAAACGCATCTCCGTTTATGTTGATGAGTCAAGGCCTCTTTTGCAGGGTGCGCGGCTTTCGGCCTGGGAGTTGACCAGGAGAGGGATTCATGCTACTTTGATTTGTGATGATATGGCCGGTTCTATTATGAAGGATGGCCGGATAGACAAGATATTGGTTGGGGCTGACCGGATAACAGCCAATGGCGATGTTGCCAATAAGATTGGGACCTATTCTCTGGCTGTTCTGGCCAGGGTTCACCGGGTGCCGTTTTATGTAGTTGCTCCTGTTTCCAGTTTTGACCTGAAGATTAAAAACGGCAGGGACATTCCGATTGAACAGAGGAAACCGGAAGAGATAACCATGCCTTTCGGCTTCAGGATTGCGCCCCGCCGGGTAAAGGTCTATAACCCGGCCTTTGACGTTACTCCGGCCGCTTACGTTAGTGCTATAATTACGGAAAAGGGCATTCTCAAGCCCCCGTATAGTAAGAGCTTAAAAAGACTAATTGGTTAAGTGTACTCAAACCCGGCCGGCAAGGGGTGCAAGCTACACCCCTTGCAAAAGGCCGGGTACAGTATTTACTTTGCAAACCGAAGCACCTTTTTTGCTGGCACGTTATATAACCAGATAGGAGTATGTTGTGATGAAAGTTAGTATTATCGGTGCGGGGAACGTTGGAGCGTTAACGGCAATGAGGATTGCCGAGGCAGGATTGGCTGATGTTGTTCTGGTGGATATCCTGGAAGGGATTTCCCGGGGAAAGGCGTTAGACCTATCCCAGGCCTCGCCAATAATCAGTCATAGCCGGCGGATTTGTGGAACCGGCCAATATCAGGACATCAAGGCTTCAGACATCGTCATAGTCACCGCCGGTATTACCAGGTCCGGCGATATGAGCAGAGAGGAGTTATTGCTTAAAAACGCTGAGATTGTTCGGTCCGTAGTTAATAAAGTAAAATCATATTGTCCGGACTGCATAATGATTGTTGTCACAAATCCCTTAGATATAATGAGCTATTTAGCTTATTCCGAGAGCAAATTTGATTCAAAAAAGGTTTTGGGTATGGCCGGTGTCCTGGATTCAGCCAGGTTCAGCTGGTTTATATCCCAGCAGATGGGTTTAGCAATCGGCGATGTTAAAGGAGTTGTTTTGGCCGGGCACGGTGACTCAATGGTTTGCCTGCCTCGTTTTTCAACAGTGAAAGGAAAACCGGTAAGTGAGTTATTGGATGAAAAAGCACTGGATAAGATAATCGAACGCACCCGTAAAGCCGGGAGCGAAATCGTCTCTCTTTTAGGTAAGGGCAGTGCTTATTTTTCGCCTTCGGCCGCAATCTATGTTATGGTCAAGTCAATAATCCTTGACGAAAAGAAAACTTTCCCGGTTTCTGCCTATCTCCAGGGTCAATATGGCCTGAGCGATATCTATCTGGGGGTGCCGGTTAAACTGGGCAGGAGCGGGGTAGAAGAAGTTATAAAGTTACCGTTGAATAAACAGGAACTCAGTTTGCTTCATCACTCCGCCGAGATTACCAGAAAGGGCATTCGGCGCGTCTTGCCTACGACAGGCCAGCCAGACAGCAATTAATCAATAAACTACAGTTACGGAGGCAGAGTTGAAATGAACAGGGAATTGACGCTTAAATTGACGCTTATTGGCCTTTTACTTTTTTTGGGTTGCGGGGTTTATCCTGTTTTTGCCGAAGTTAACGGCGAAAAAGGAAAGGTTGTAGATAAGATTGTGGCGGTAGTAGGCAGAGAACTTATTACCCAGAGCGATCTTGAGAGAGTGCTTTTCCCCATCTATGCCGACTATAGAAAAAGATATGGGGACGAAGAGTCAATCCAGAAGATGGAAGAGATGCGGCGGGAAATTTTGAATCAGATGATTGAGGAAAAATTGATTATTAACGCAGCCAATGACAGCGATATCGAGGTTAGCGATGAGGAACTAGATGAGAAAATAGAAGAAGTGAGGCAAAGATTTGATTCCGAGAAAGAGTTTATAGAGGCAATGAACAATGAAAATCTTAGCTTGAGGAATTTGAAAAAGAATTACCGGGAGGAAATCTTAAAGACCAAATTAATAGATGCCGAGATTAAAGGTAAAATGAGTATCAGTTTTAAAGAGGTAAATGATTATTATCAGGCCCATCTGAATGACTTTACTAAGCCGGAAAAGGTTGAGGTCGAAGCTATTTTGATTAAGCCGGCAGAAGATACTCCCGAGGCCTGGAAAGAGGCGCTGGCCAGGGCAGGTACGGTATGCTCTCTCCTGGAGGGCGGGGCCGATTTCGGAAATGTGGCTAGGCAACATTCCGATGATGTCAGCGCCTCCAAGAGCGGAGATATGGGCTTTATCAGCAAGGGATATATGGCCAAAGAAATAGATGAGGTTCTGTTCAGTTTAAAAGCAATGGAGTTTTCCCAGCCGGTTAAGACGAAATTGGGATATTATATTTTCAAGGTCGGGGCCAAAGAGCCGCAGGTAATCACCGGTTTAGAAGAAGCCGAACTTAAAATAAAGAGTATTTTATTCGCTCAAAAATTCAATAAGCGTTTCAAGGAATGGCTGGAAGAACTTAAAAAAGACGCTTATATCTCGATTAAATAAAAAAAGCAGATGAATACAGCCATAAATAAAAAGACCATCGGAATTACTATGGGAGATGCGGCCGGCATTGGCGCGGAGGTGGTTTTGAAGGCATTAAAGATTGCCCGCCGGCAATTGGTCAAAGGCGCTAACTTTTTGCTCATCGGAGATAGTTCAGTAATAAAGCGGGCTGAAAACCGTCTGGGGTTTTCGATTCCGCTTAAAGTCATAGATAAAGTCAAAGCAATTGATTTTTCCTCTTCGCCGGTTAATTTGTTAGATATGAAATTACTGGGCAGCTCAAAAATCAAGCCGGGAAGACCCGTTCCAATCTGCGGCCGGGCCTCTATTGCCTATATAAAAGAGGCAGTCCGTTTGGCCGGGGAGGTAAGGATAGATGCCCTGGTTACAGCTCCGATAAGCAAAGAGATGGTCGGCCGGGCCGGCCTCCCAATAACCGGACACACCGAATATCTTGCCCGCCTTACCAAAACAAAGGATTTTGCGATGATGTTGATTGGCGGCGGACTGAAGGTGGTTCTGGTAACCACCCATATTCCTCTGAATAAGGTATCTCGCGATCTTAGCAGCCAGAAGATATACCGGACAATCAAGCTGGCTGATAAGTTTCTCAAGAAGTATTTTAATATATCTTCACCGCGCCTGGGAGTTGCCGGTTTTAATCCTCACAGCGGTGAGGCCGGACTAATCGGCCGGGAGGAAGTAGAGAAAATCGAGCCGGCGATTAAAAAGGCCAGAAGAGAGAAGGTGAAAGTGACCGGGCCGGTTCCCGGCGATACCCTTTTTTACCAGGCCTATAATGGTAAATTCGATGCGGTAATAGCCATGTATCATGACCAGGGTTTGATTCCCTTAAAGATGCTGGCCTTTGAACAAGGGGTTAACATAACTCTGGGCCTTCCGTTTATCCGGACTTCTCCCGACCATGGCACGGCATTTGATATAGCGGGAAAGGGTCTTGCCAATCCTGACTCGATGATTGAGGCTATAAAATTGGCAGTGGTTCTCGCCAAAAGACACGCTTAAAATGAAGGTTAAGCAGATACTGCGTCAATATGATTTTCGGCCAAAGAAGAGGTGGGGACAGAATTTTCTGATTAATCAGAAAATCAAAGATAAAATAATTAAGGCGGCAGAGATAGTCCCCGGTGATACAGTGATAGAGATTGGCCCCGGCCTGGGGATTCTGACCAGGGACCTCTCAAGAAACAGCCAAAGGGTAATTGCGGTTGAAAGAGACGAACGCATGTGCCGGATTTTAGATGAGCTTTTGGCCGGGGTTAAAAACTTACAGATTGTTTGCCAGGATATTTTAAAGACTGACCTGTCTGATCTGACGGGTTGCCGGAGGATAAAAGTGGTCGGTAACCTTCCCTATTATATTACCACTCCGATATTTTTTCATCTCCTTAAGTTTCGAAAAATCATTGAGCTGATCTTGATTACCGTACAGAAAGAAGTGGGCAGCCGGCTCCTGGCCGGGCCGGGCAGCCGGGATTATAGTTCGTTATCAGTAGCGGTGAGATTTTATTGCCAGCCTTTTTTAGTAGGGGTTATCAGGAAGAGCGCCTTTTATCCCCGGCCCAGGGTGGATTCCAGTATCATTAAACTGAAGGTACTGAGGGAGCCCTCAGCGTTGGTGAAAGACGAAGAGAGATTTTTTAAGTTAGTAAGAACCTCTTTCGGCAAGAGAAGAAAGACCGTGCTCAATGCCCTTACCGGTTCGGATTATTTCGGTCTGAATAAAAAAGAATGGATGGTGATTTTTGAAAAGGCCGGGTTGGATTCCGGCCGGCGGGCAGAGACATTTAGCGTGGATGAATACGCCGTGCTAAGCAACTTTATCTAGCTTGCCAGTTCTTTTTTTAAGAGTTCGTTTACCAATCGGGGATTTGCCTTTCCTTTTGTTTGCCTCATTACCTGGCCTACCAAGAACATAGCGGCGTTGGATTTGCCGGATTTATAATCTGTTACCGATTTTTCGTTTTTGGCAATAACCTCTTTGACTATCTTTTTCAGGGTATCCGCATCTTTTATCTGGGCCAACCCTTTGGATTTTACTATTTTCTCCGGCGAGGCGCCGCTTTCGATTGCCTGGGCCAGCACGTCCTTGGCGATTTTCCCGCTTATTTGGTCCCGGTCAATCATTTTTAGAAGTGATGCCAGGCCAGCCGGCTTAAGAGACAGAGTAGAGATATCCAGTTTTCTTCTGTTCAGTTCGCTGGAGATATCGCCCATAATCCAGTTGGCCAGAGCCTTGGGGTTGTTATGAAGTTTCAGGCATTCTTCAAAATAGTCAGCCATTTTTTTAGCGCTGGTTAAAACCGAAGAGTCATATTTGGATAGTTTATACTCCGCCATAAAGCGTGTTTTTCTTTGGGCAGGCAGTTCGGGCAGGGAATCTTTTATCCTTTCCACCCTTTCCTTTTCAACCGCAAACGGAACCAGGTCAGGTTCGGGGAAATATCTATAGTCATACGATTCTTCTTTGCTGCGCATCAGCAAAGTTTTATTTTGTTCGGCATTCCACAATCGGGTTTCCTGGGCTATTGTTTTGCCTTCCCTCAGGAGTTCAGCTATACGTTTTTCTTCGTAGGATAGTGCCGACCTGACTCCCTTGAAGCTGTTCATATTTTTCAGCTCTACCTTTACGCCTAACTTGCTGGAGTCCGCGCTCGCCAGGGATATATTGGCGTCGCACCTCAGACTTCCTTCTTCCATATTGCAGTCAGAGACCTCTAAATATTCGAGCTGCGCTTTCAAGGCGACGAGATAATCATAGGCCTCTTGGGGAGAGTGGAGTTGGGGTTCGCTAACTATTTCCAGAAGAGGTGTACCGCCCCGGTTATAATCCACCAGGCTGCAGTTCTGTTCGTGAATGAGCTTGCCGGCGTCTTCTTCTAAATGGGCGCGGGTTATACC
>SDBT01002515.1_pt1 | contig 32349 bp, 28 predicted proteins | sample 2277101 | NCBI WGS metagenome assembly SDBT01 (sample SAMN10404973, study PRJNA504765) | marine sediment metagenome | isolation source: marine sediment core GS10_PC15, 103 cmbsf | place: Arctic Ocean: Southern Knipovich Ridge | collected 2010 | reverse complement strand
CGCTATAGCATGGGAGTGGCACTGGGTGCAGAGTAAATATCCCTCCACTTAGGGGGTTTAGTGAGATCATTCCTCCTCTTCAGATAAAGGTGAACCCCGACATCCAGAATATCGTTTATCATTCACGATGCCCAAAACGTATACTGTTGCTGAGATTGCGGCGCATAACACGGAAGAGAGTTTGTGGGTCATATATGGTGGAAATGTCTTGGATATGACTGATTTCCGCATTGAGCATCCCGGTGGGGAAGACGTGTTACTTGAATATGCTGGAGGTGACATTGCTGAGGCGTTTGATGATCTAGGACACAGCGTGGATGCTTTTCACATTATGGCGCACCATGTAATTGGCGTCGTGGCCGGATCAGATCTTCACCAGATGATCATTGCCTGTGCCGTATCAATGGATATGCCACCCACTGCTAGTCCCACCTCTTGTTACCCCCATCAATCCTATTCATAAAAACCTCGCCCCCCCCCCCCTTCAGATCCGGACAGAGGCAAACACAGAAAGGCTAATTCATTTCTTCGTGTGCGCCATGTTCCATGGCCTCACACATACTAATCTTGCTTCCCGTTCGCCCATTTTGCGACTGACGTATGTGCCGGAAAACTATCGCCTACGTCATCAAAAAAGGACGCGAAGCCAACACCACACACAGCCGCCATGGTACCCGTTAGCGACAACTGTGATCCCGTTCCCCCCCCGCCCCCTCCCTCCCCCACGCCATTCAGATGGACATACAATTGCAAAAGGTGGTGTATTACACGACAAACTTGGAGAGGATCTCGCGCATGCTTCGAACCTCCCGCTCGAGAGCGTCCATGCGCAGCAGGGCGTCGTGCAGGGTTATTCCTCCAACATGTTCAAAGGTGCCATCATTACCCTCCGCACGTGTGGTGCTAGGATTGGGTGCGAAAGAGTGTCCGAGCACCTTGATATCATAATAGGGGGTGTTGACGTGATCATCAAAATCGTTGCCTAGGTTCTCAACCAACTGTCGCTGTGCTTGCTGTTGGGCGAGAAATACCGACATCATCGATAGCGTCGGTCTTGATGTGGTAGGGATATGGGTAGGGGTAGGGGCAGAGACAGGGACATGGTGCACATTGTCCATGGGGTGCCTTTGCGACTGTCCGTACACAGGGGCCGGGACAGGAACATCTCCGATCTCTGGGATATCAATGTGAGTCTTGTGGATCCATTGGATCAACGTGCACTTGTGGCGTTGGCATTCGGCCCTAGCGTGCTTCACAAGATCAACGAGATCGTCTAGGGACCAATGCTTCGCAACGATCTCGTTGATCTTCGCCACGTCCTTCTCCAGGCTTTCGTAGAAGGAACACTTACGGGTGCGCGCCTCTTCCAGGTGCGAGTTGGGTTGGAATAGGCGCATATCCCACTCGTTGTATCCATGCCCAAGTTGACCACACAACACGCAGCAGTGATCATACGTGCACGACCACTGAGCTTTCTCGGTGTCGCGGTTGCATCCAAACCCAAGCTTGTGGTTGAGACGCATGCAGGGGTCCCTCTTCTTGTTGCGTTGTGCCACATAGAAGGGCAACAGCCACGATTCGTAGTGAATGCCCATGGCGCTCAACTTGGCTCCAGTTTTAGCACTGGTCGATTTGGAGGCATGGATTGATATCTCCAGGTAATGCTGAATCGCAGGGTACCGGGTAAGATCGAGTCCATCAGGGTTAAACGCGCGTTGATCCGCATCGGGGGTAGTGATGGTGGTGGCCATCATGTCGATAGTCACGGTCGTTCTTAAAGAGAATGTGTGGTCTTCACTGGTTTCAAGCAATAAAAAATGATACTTCCGAGCATTATTATAATCGATTATCCCCCTTCCCCCCCCGGTCACGACAGTCCGAGTGTTGCGCGATTTCGGCCAAATACCATTCAGGGAAAGGGTCTGTATACCGTATCGTGTATTTCGCAGATTGGTGAAGGTTATCTATCTGGCCGCACGGACGAAGTGAGCATTGCCGCTTTTACTATGAGGGTTGGTGAATGGGTGAGACAGGGCGCGAGGGCGCGGGGTTACGAAAGAATACGCGATGCGGTGTTGCCTGTGCCCATGTGGACTGTGTCTTGAATTCGTCGTCGTCGAGGTGGATCCAGGTAACGTAGGAGGGGTAACTGGATGGTTCACGTGGAAACTGTGCCGCAAAAAAACATGACGTCCCGCGCAATCTCAAGCAGTCTAGTCGACGCAGGCGCGGAATGATTTCATGGATCCATATCTCGCAAAATATGACACCCCCCGGTGGAGTGTGGGCATTTCGACGCTCGGCTTGAATGCGTAGCCGCGTGCTTCGTATATGTCGACGCCGAGCAAGCTTCTCGAGAGTGGCGAGTGACTGGTGGCGCTTCTTTCGTCCCATCTAACACCTTGGACTGTCCAACGTGCCGGTTGGAAGATAATCTCTATCACACGATGCTCAGAGTCAAACAAAATAAAATATCATATATTCGCGCTTTAGTCGCATGTCTGGTGCCGGGCTCGCAGATCGTCGAGAGCGATCTGTCTGGCCTCGCGGACGATATCCTTATCGCGCTCGGTGAGTGTCCGTACCTTCCCCGAGTCCTGACGGTCCTGGCAGATTCGGCACCAGAATTTGCGTGGTCCACGCACCGCCACGGGATACTGGCACACACTGCACGGCTTTGTTGCTGCGGCCAGGGACCGCTTGCGGGCGGGCTTCTGGATCGTCCTGTGGGGCGTGTGGTGGTGGGCGTTCATTCTCTCCGTCTTCTTTGTGGCGTGTTTCAATAGGGAAACCACCGTGGCCATTGTCACGGTGGCTTCCGCCCCGGTACCCGGTAGTGCCAAGACCTCAATGTCGCGTGGCGTAAGAAATGCGAGCACTAGCGAGGGCGTCACCGGCGGGGGTGAAGGGGGCAAGGTCGGTGTCGACGGCGCCGACCTCTGTGACACCTTGAAGACATGTGGGTCATGTGACGATACGCATGCAAATAATGGGGGGTGGGAGGGTGGTGGCAACGTATCCATGTGCGTGTGTGCCGAGACAACGAAATGGCGTGGGTGGGGTGAGATTTTCGGACGACCAATCGACCGACCGACCGATTTTCGAGTTGAAATAGTGGATGGGTGTGTCCCAAAAAATCACCTGCTCAAATCGATTTTTAGACGAATGGAGTTTCTGAGAAAAAAAAAGATTTTCTGATATTCGGTCTTTTATTTAGTGGTACGGTTTTTGCCGTTTCAACTCTCAAAACGGTCGTTGGCGGGTCGCTGGGCGCCATTTGGCGCCCAATGCACGTCGCCAAAAGTAGTCTAGTGCCGATAGATATCATCCTAGACGACTCCAACCGCGGCAAACCACATCTACAGACCAGGGGGGAGGTAGGGAGCCCCTCAATTTTGGCGTACAAAAAGTAAACCCGGTTAATCTTGAAAACGGTCGTCGGCGGGTGCCCGGGCGCCAAAACTAAAAAAAGGCAATGGGACCCCAAAAATTGCCTTTTTTTTCTCCCCCCGCTCACCCCTACGGATTCGTGGTGCCACGTTTTGGGGGAACGATGCTCTTTCTGTGGCACACGCGAGTACAAAACAGTGGTGACAGAGGGCGCCCTGTCTGGAGGTAGTTTTTTGTCGCTGCGTCGTGTGCCCTTCCTCCTCTCCTGCAAAGGAACCCGCCCCACGTCAATGGGGTCGCAACCAGACGAGTTTCTGGAAGACCGCACCGCCTTCAGGCTGACCGAGACGGATGACACGCTCACGCCCTCCGATCTAAGAAAGCTTCCCGAGTCCACGCGCCGACTCATCACCAAAAAGGCCACCGCTCGCATCCGACGCAGCCTGCGCACCATGCACATTGTGCTGGGGTCGCTGGCGCTCGTGTTCTCCATAGTGCTCTGGGCCGTGATCTTTGTCATTCCCATACCGGCTGACAAGTACGATGCGTGCTTCTACATGATTCTGGGCGCGCCCGGCGATGTTGTGCCCGCACTTCTCTCGCTGGGCTGTGTGTCGGTCTTCCTCGTTACCACCATTGCCCTGGCGCTCTACGGCCTCATCTACCACCTGCTGGTCACGGGCACCATTGGCTTCCGTGCCTACTACGACGGCCTCAAAGAGGGAAAGTACAACAACCGCTCGCGCTGGATCTTTCGGGCCGCCACCGTGCCCATCTTCTACCTCATTGCGCTGCAGGTGAGTGGTGCACGCGACTTCCTCACCATGGCGATCCTCCTCCTGTTCTGCGCCTTTGTCGACATTCTGCGCTGGATTGCCGAGCGCAAGACCCTCTACTCCTTTTCGGTGTCGCGCAACATGGAGGTGCTCACCAACAAGGGACGCCTGACTCTCCTTGCCTCTGGATTCATGGCCGCGATCGTTGCAATCTCCCAACTCGTCTTCCTCATCATCTTTGTGGTCCAGGACATTGACAATGTGCCGCTGATTACCTGGATCTACGGCATCTCCTTCTTCCTGTACTACACGGTGGGCGCGTTTTGGTTCCACATTAGCATGGCACAGTCCGTGGTTCCCTACCAGTCGCGCCTCTCCCTCGAGACGACCTGGGACATTTACGACACGGTTGGCTTTATGCTCCTGACGGGCGCCGCCACCCTTGGCGTGACGCTGTAATACATGGTTTGTAACTAGGTCTCTGTGCCCCCACTCCCCCCACCCGTGTCCTTTTCCATCATCGCGACGAGCCTGGCCTCCAGCGCGGCGAGCTTGGCCTCCATGGCAGCCGACGTGTCCGAGGCACCTTCTCCCTTGTGTTTCATGTGGCCACCGTGGTCGCCGTGGTCTCCGTGATCGTGGGGCTCGTGCCACACCACCAGCAGCACGACGAGCAGCACGAGGAGAAGAAAGACGGTGCCCACGGTCAACTTGCCGAGCGATTCGGCGTACCGTCGATGGCGCATGTGTGTGTGCGTGTGTGTCCAGAGAAGGTTATCCGGGGCGCGCCCTGCCACACACTGCAGGGCGCGTCAAAAAGGACGGGGCTCACCGCGAGGGGGGGTCGGCGTCGTAGCCGTTGAGAAATTCGAGACTGATGCGCACCTCGCGATCGCCGTCGGCTTTTTCGTCGAGAAACAGTGTCGGGGAGGCGGGACACTGCATGGTACCGCCAGCCTTTGACATCCGCGCCAGCTGTATCGTGATGCGGATGCCGTCGTCAAGGAAGTAGTCGCAGTACATGGCCTCGCAGTAGGAGATGCACACTGTGGCGTCCGCGGGCTCCCGGAATACGCCAAGCTTGACCAAATGGCGGTATGCGTACATGATTTGCGGGTTGGCGTTGATGGTGGGATGGAGGCTGCCAGTGTAGTGGAGTTTCTCAATGTCGATGACGAGCACCCGACCAAGTGCGGTCATGCAACGGTGAAAGATTTCGCGGCGGCGGTGTCTCGAGCGGGCAATGGCGTCGCGGATGGAGAGAACCCCTGCGATGGGAGAAGGAGTAAGAGGGGGGACGGAACATTGCTCGGGAAGGACATCGCGCAGCTTGTAGTTGGGCACGGTCCAACAGGAGACAGCCCGGCACGTTGGGCATTTTATGGCACCAGACGACTGACGCAGGCGCTCCATGGTTTGCATGTCGTACGTATGGCCACACATGGTCAGCACGTGCGGATCCGCCAGTGGCTCCAACGTAACGTCGTCTTGCACGGGCCGGACACGTTTCATGCCTTGCTCGGCACGGACGAAAGAATAGTGATCCGCGTGCCTACTGCGAAATTAATGGGTGGTGTCCATCCCCCCCCCCCTCGTGTATCCCTGGAAATAGGACAGACATATATTTTAACAATCAAACAGTCGGAAACGGGGCCTCGAGGAGGTGGTCGTTGTGGGTGTACTTTTGCGGCGGAGCGTCGGGTCCGAAGCGGCTCAGCAGATCGACGTAGACCGCGAGTGAGCGTGTGGATTCGGGAGACTTGATCTCCAACATGTATGCGGCCGACAATGTGCAGTGGGGCAAGGCGCGGAGCCGAGGTAGGAGGGCGGCCATTTCGCGGTCCACCTTTTCAAGCTGTTCCTGTTGCTTCTTCTTGCCGCGTACACGGCCCACAACGAGACGCTCGTGTAGCACGAAATTGGTGTAGATGGAGGTGTCGGGATAGTCGTCCCCCTCAGCATAGGAGGCAAATCCCAATTTTTCGGCGCCACGCACATCGACGTACATGAGTCTTAGTTGCACGATGACTTTGCCCTCCTCGAGCGGCCCACGCGGATCGCGGTCGCCTAGAGGATTGGCCGGGCAAGCCAACTGGCGGAAGACGGGCTTGTCAACGCCGCTCCAGTCTTCTAGATCCACGACTACCGAGCAAAAGGGAATACCGCGGGCGCGGACATTGGTCACGAGGGCATCACCGAGTCGCTCCAGGAACGTTTTGGCCCGTGGCTTGGTTTGGCCGCGCTTCCGCTTCGGCTTTAGGCGCATGGGTGCGGGTTTGGTCTTGGCGGCCTTTTTCAGGGAGAGGGATGACATGGTTTCACCGATTTCACAGACAACGGAATAAATGAACCGCGTGGATATGGTGGTATGATACCATCGAAAAACTCACGAATTCCCGAGAATCCGAACACGTGGTCTTTATTCGCGAATAGCTACTACTTGGTCTTGAACACCTCAGCTTCCCTTCCCCCCCCCCCCGCAATCAAGTGGGCCTGTTCACTGCTGCGACCGACAAACAATGTCACTGGGTGGTTTCGTACGGCATCGTGTGGCGTACCAGTGCCCTAAATATGCTCTGTATACTCGCGGTGTCGCCGCGTAGGTACAGCGCCCGCTTAGTGGGTAAGGATGCCATGTCACACGTTACTTGAACTGGGTCCAGTGTGGGTACGAGGCTGATAATGTACATGATCCATGGCAGAATGGTGGTGACCTTGGTACATGTGTCCGCGTCTCCCCAGGCCACGCTCGCCACGGTCACGTCTGTCTCCGCGCGCTCTTGGTAGTGTGGATTCGGCAGCAAGGACACGACGCCAAGCATCCACTCCGGCAGACACTCAAAGGCAGTCAGGCCAAGCACGGCCAACTTTGCATTGTCGCCCAGAAACGTGATCCACGCGTGCGCCTGAAGCCACTGCGCACACGCCACAGATGTCACGTGTTGCTTGTCCAGGATGCAAATCTGGGGGGATATCTTGTCGCACAACACGGGCAATGTCTGCTGGTGCACTGTTGGCGACACATGAACGGGATGCACGTCGACCACCCACACGGAATGCCGCGGCGACTGAGCGATACGCCTCAAGGTCCAGCCGCTCAACACACTGCCCGCCATGTTCAGGCTGTCGTGGCGCAGAATGATGTGCCCATAATGCGGCGATATGGGTGGTGGCGGCAACAGCGCCATCATGGCCATGGTGTGTGTGTGTGGGTCCAAACGTCAATTGGCAATGGAAGTGTACCCACGGCATGGTCAGTCCGTTTTTGGCATGTCGCGTTTGCCCCCCCAAAAAGGGGGGAAAGGGGTCGAATTTCCGGCCATCCTCCCAGGGGGGGCCGGGAAGGTCCCGAAACCCATTCATTGCTGTATTGGATTGGTGTGCTATGCTAACAGACGTTGAAGATCTACAACGCGAGGTGAAGGTGTGCGCAGACGCGAACCCCGTTGAACTGGGAAGTCTCCTAGCACTCGCGACACTGACTGGAGAGACCATCATGACGAACTACCCTGCTCTCGGGACGCCAACCTTTTCCTGCCAGACCATGCACGCCGTGAAGGATGATTCGTTCCTCGGGCCTATCACGCGCTATATCTGCAAGTGGCGGTTTTGTGCGATTCCGAAGAAATGCGAGGTGGGTGAATTGGCCATCGAAAACATCACCGCGATAGTGACGATCAACCGGTATTCTTGTCCCCTATCCTCCCCATGTACGTATATCTCACATTTCCAGGTTCACGAATGTGTCGGTGGTGGATCGTGTGGTCCCGCTGGAAGAACTCTTGGGCGAACTCTTTGTGCTCCGTAGTCGCGAGTCTCAACAGGCAATGGCTGTCACTGAATTCGTAGCCACAGCGTACCTCGAGCCACGGCGTACCGCGAGGTCCAACAAACGCGTGGGCAGGTGTTGGGCAAGTACGCTAAGAGAAAATCCTCGTCGGCGTCTAGGCGCCGACTACGACAACAACAACAACGACGACGTCGACAACAACGACGACGTCTAAACGCCGCCGCCGACGACATCTTCCGCACATCTGCACACTAATAAATTGCTACGACGTCATAATTTGGTTAGCTTTTAGCCGGGCCCCACCTGTTCATCCGTCACCCCTCCTCTCCCCCCCCCTCCGATACGATCATTCCATGAGCCATGGGACGTGAAGGTCTCAGTGTGCTACTGGCGTTACTCGGGTTGGCCATGCTGGCCCGGTCTCGCAACATACCCGTCTATGCTAGCTGGTGTCCGGCGGCCTACGGCTACGACCGCTTCGAGGACGCGCTCCCATATCCCCTGGGTGCACCCTTTCCCCACGACACCCTCTGTCCCCTCGAGGAGGACGCACGGTGGTCGGGCATCTTTTGGGTGCCGATGCGCGACACCGGCGCCGCCCAGCTTGGGCACTTTGATGCGGCACACGAGTTCATCGCCGATCGCTACGACTTTTCGCGGCGGACCGCGGGGTCGCGTGCGTTGCAGGTGAGCGTGCTGCACAATGTGGGGTGCGTGGTGCGCGGCCTCGACCTGCATGTCTCACCAGCGACCGTGACGCGGGAGCTAACCGTGGCGTTGACCCACCACACGGGGTTTGTGCTGATGCGTGACCAGAACCTGACCCGATCCGAGCACACCGCCTTTCTGCACTGGTTCGCCGAGCACCTCGTCCCACAACACACGCACGCCGCGGACACCTTCCACCCCAGCAAGAACGAGGCTGGTTATCTCTCCAACCGCGCTGGCAACGGCCTCGCCAATGTTGGGATCTCGGGCTGGCACGTTGATTTTACGTGGGCGGACTCGCCCTATGGCTACATATCGCTGCAGTGCATGGCCATTGGCGCCTACGGCGACACCCGGTTCGCCCACGGGGGGCGCGTGCTTGAGCATATCGAGGCCAAGTACGAGGGCGTGGGCGCGTACTTTGACGCGCTCACCAACTACCAGCTGTGGTCACGCATTGAGCATCCCCTTGCCGAGGCGGCCACCTGCCCGCTCGTCATGTACCACCGCCTGTCGGGCCGACGCACACTCATGACCCACCTTGGCACACCCGTCAAGGGCGGTGGCTTTCGTGTCGACCGCACGGGCGTGCCCGCCGAGAACCGCAAGTCCCTCGACGAAGACGCCGCGTGGCGTGTCCGGCACGCGATCCAGGACGCCGCCGAGCACGAGGACAACCAATATGTTCACCACTGGCGCGTGGGCGACCTGATCGTGTGGGACAACTGGGCACTCTTGCACATGGCCGACCCATCGGCGGCCTATCCCGAGGACATTGTGGGTCTGCGTCGCATGCAGCGTGTCTGCACGTCGCTCCCCTTTGCCGGAAAGGAGCCCTTTGCCGTGAGACACCTTGCGTCATAAACACCCACTGATATCGCCTTTTTATTTAGGGTGCACAACTGCGTGGCAGTGTGTGTGTGGGAGGGAGGAGGGGAGGGCTAGGTGCCACGGCTACGCTTCTTGGGTGGTGCAGGGTCGGGGGAGGAGTCAGGCACGGTGTCGCGCTCGCGTGTGCGCTTCTTGGTGACGTGGGTATTGAGGGTGCCCGTGAACCGCACAACGGAGGTGGTGAGCGGGGTGTCCAGCCGAAAGAAGAGTTTGTGGTTGGTGCGTGTCTGTCCCGGCCGACCGGTGAAGAGAAATGCGCGCGCGTCCATTGCGACATCTGCCAGTCCGACTTCCAGGACTGGGTCGTGCATGCTCTGTTTCGTGGACCAGGCCACGCGGTGAGTGTGTGGGCTGAGCACCACGCACACGGTCACCGCGCCTTCGGTGATGGGAATAGCCACCGGAGCGGAGTCCGAAGAGAGCTGGTGAAAGGTGATGCGGCGCTTAAAGGTGGCGTCGAGTTCCTCGTCCAGCGCGGCGAGGAGGGTAGCAAAGGCCATGGGGAGTGTGTGGGCTTGACGCGTAAAGGTGCCGCTGGAATTGTAAGTGTGGGCATCGTGAAGCCTCAACACCCCTCCGTGCGTGTTGACGCTGGTGATGTTGACGCACGCAGCAACGGCCCCGGCCTCAGCCTCCCGGATCTTGGTCTTGGCCGCGGGTCGAGTAGATGCTACCCGACGAGGATGACCGCGCCGCGCGGTTTGCTTGGTACGCGCCATTCTGCGAAAAGGGATGTGGGGGGAGCAACACATGTTGATTGTCTTTTCGTTTCGTGTGCTCGGATTTAGGGGGGAGGGCAACATCTCCAATTTCCCATTCCTCACAAACGAGCGCGTTTGGCTGCATTCTTCTGCCTGCGCTATCGTCACTTTTCTCTTTCCTCCCTCCCCACATCCGCCAAACGAAACATGGAGGAAATTCCTAGTAAAACCGATGTTTATTGTGGACGCTGCGAGACGTGGAGGAACCGCGAGGCGTTTAACGTGATATGCGACGAGTGCAACAAATACGGGCCCGACGATGACGCGTGTACCATCTGTGACATGTGCGAAGGAGCAACTAAGTGCAACGGGTGCATGAGGTGGCTCTGTAGGCAATGCCTAGACGAACATCGATGCCCATCCTCATGGGCAAACCTTCCACCACTGCCAACGACTCCTCATGCACCGGCGCTGGCTACCATGGACGACATCCGTCGACTTGAAGACCGAATCGATGTTCTATTTTATGCTCTCAACGCTCGGAGTCGCGCAACGGGTTCAAAGCGGGCGGTCTCCCCAAATTCGCCTCAGAAAGACCCCCCAAGGAAGAAGCCAAAAAGGACTAGTGATGAGACGTAATTGAAATTATTAAACAGCGCCACCCCCCCCCGCAGCGTGAATGTGGGCATTGAAATTTACGTTCCTTTCCATTTAGTGTGCATATGTGTGTAGAAAACACGGTGCCGCACTCGCCCCATCATGCATCTAGTGAGAGACCCGCCTCCGAGCTCGAGTCCTCCAGGGTGATGAGCCCGAGTTCCTGGGCGTGAATGTCCGAGAGCACGTGGGGGTCTTGTTCGCGCGTGGCGTCCTTGATTTCTGCGCGCGAGCCAAACATGAGTACGCCCAGGATCACCACGACGAGTGAGAGTACGTCGAATGCGGTGGGTGTCACTGAGGCCACCCCCGCCAGCCACCGCCACTCAAACAGCAGCGAGGACACGCCTAGACGCAGCACGCTGATCACGACGCCGAGGTTGGCCGTCGTCGTCTTGATGAGTGTCAGAAAGACGCCGTTCATGAGCACGTTCACGCCGATGAACACCATGAAGAGCTGCCAAAGCCCATCGCAGATGACCTCGTCGCTGGCGTTGGCCGCGGCCACCGCGGTCCCCGAGGGGGTCACGCCGGCGCCAAAGCACAAAAAGGCCTCCTGGATAAACTGGCCAAAGTGCTCCGGGGTCAACTGGGGCGCTGGCGACGGGAGCGGGATCAGGAGTGCGGGAAGGAGGAGCACGGCAAAGACGGATTGGAAGAGCGCAACGAGTGCCAAAAAGTAGAGTGGATCGAGATGGTAGCGCTTGAGCCAGCGCTCCTCGTAGACCTTGGAAAAGGTGGCTGGGATCGTGCTGGCCACAAAGACGGCGAGCAGGACGAAGAGGTGCCCAGCCTCGAGACCGGGGGTGGTGGTGTGGCCCATGCCGGTGAGCGTCGGAACCACCGCCACACAGACCCCTGCAACAACGGTGGCCGCACCCAGGTAGTGCGAGACGTAATAGCGTCGCCCGAGGTAGAGTGCCGACATGGTGAGAATCACGGGCAGCGAGACCTGGCCGAGCACAATCAACAGCTCGCTGCGGAGGTAGATAACGGGGACGAGTGCGAGGAAGCCCGAGAGACCGTCGAGGATGGCAACGACCGCGGCCTTGGGTGCGAGCTCACGAAGGGGTGGCGCGTTTTCGAGGGGATGGTAGGTGCTCCAGCCGAACCGGTGAGCCAGTACGCACACCCCAATGGCCAGCCACGCGAGCACCGCAAACGACGTGGGATACATGAGTTGCATAATGGGGAACACGTAGACGCCCTGTTGCTTGTTGAAGCGCACAAATACAACCTGGTCAAGGGCCGAGAGTGTCACATACCAGAAAATGAGCCCACCCACGAAGACTTTAAGCATCATGGGCATTGGATAGGGGGGGGGGAGAGTGGGGAGAGAGACCACTCGAGGAGGAGACTGTCACACCAAACGAGCAGCGTCTTCCTCCTTTGAACACACCCGACACTACCAAAAAGCGCGTTGCTTCTGGGGGGAGCGGAACCCATCTGTTATATCACATAAATTCAGTCCTCCAGAAACACTGCATATGCGACCTCTTCCATAGCATCGTACAGATGCTTGGGGACATATGGGAGTGCATAGTCTCCGCACTGTTTGATCGCAGACACGCAGAGGTCGTATGTGCGCAGCTCCTCAGGAATGTGCTCGAGAGCTTCTCCGTCCTGCTCGACTGCGCTACGGTATAAGTCGGGCGTGCACAGTTCCTCTGGAACATGAGCGAGGGCCCCTGCATCGTAATTAACTGCGCTAGAGCAGAGGTCGCGTGTGCGCAGCTCTTTTGGAACGAAAGCGAGGGCGCACCAGCCATTATTCACGGCAGAGAGGAAGAGTTCGGATGTGTGGAACTTCTTTGGGACATACTCGAGGGCATTGCCATCATTCGCAACAGCGGCCACCGAAAGTTCGGGGGCGCTGTTGCGGAGATCCTCTGGCACATAGCGAAGCACGCGTCCGATCTGGCCAATGGCCTCCAGACAGAGGGCAACGGTGCAAAACTTCTCCGGCACGACCTTTAGAGACCAGGGATCACAGCGCACCGCAAGCCAGCAGAAGGTCATGCTGATGATGGCATTCGGAACCCACTTCACTGCCCAGCCGCTCTGTCGAACGGCGGCATTGCAAAAACTGGCGGTTCGGAGATTTTCGGGGGTAAACCGGAGCGCACTCCCATCCTGCTTTATAGCGACGGAGCAGAGCATGAGGGTACGACACTTCTCGGGGACGTCTTGGAGTGCCCGCCCGTCCCACTGCACCGCAGCCATGTATAATTCTGGGGTGCGGTCCAGCAGGCGAACGCGTCCGAGGCAAGTGAAGTCGTCCTTGACTGCGAGGAACACTGTCTCGTACTTGGCGACGATCTTTTGGCAGGGATCAGAGGTCAATAGGTGGTGGAAGTGTGTACTGGTGGCGGAAAAGGCGTGGTGATCGTAGGGCGATCGGAGGTATTGGATAATTTCAAACCAATTGTCTGGCTCCAGTGATTCGTACACACACACCATCCCTTCCCTTTTTGCTCTCAGGAAGAATGACACTGAGTGTCCCCCCCCTTTTGGAACGTGACGGGCATGTACCAATGGGGGGGGTAAACGTTGGGTGTGTATTGGCTACTTTGGGACAGAGAGGGGCGCGTCGCTGTTCCGGGAAACAGCGATGGGAAAAAAGGTGTGGTAAGGGAGAGGCACGGAACGGATCTCCCGCCAGTCCTTGCCGACAGCGGCCATACAGAGAGCAAGCGTCCGGCACACCTCGTCAATAGCGTCGAGTTTCCACCTGCCTCCGTCCACGACGGACTGGCATATAGCGGGCATGTGGAAGTTGGAGGGCACGTACTCAATGGCCCAGGCATCCTGAATGACCGCGGCGTGGCAAAGGGCGGACGTAAGGAGGTAGCGGGGGACGTAGCAGATGGATGTTCCATTGTTGGAGACGGCAGTCCAGCAGAGGGGGGACGTGATGACCTTGGAGGGAACACTGGCAAGTGCCCAGCCGTGCAAGGTCACCGCCACCCAGCACAGTTCCGAAATGCGTTCGGCAAGGGGGATGTGGGCAAGCTGGAGGGGATGGTTCTGCACCTTGCGAAAGTGGCCCTCGTATCGTTGCACGGTACGTCGGCTGTGTTCGGAGGCGAGCAGCGCGTGGAAGTGGGTGTTGGTGGCGGCGAGGGCATGATAGTCGTAGGGTGAGAGAAGGTGCTGGATGATGGTGTCCCACCAAGGGTCGACTTCGCGTTGATCGCGGGCCCGTTTCATTCGCCCCCCCGGAAGGAGGGAGTCTGGGGCAGACACGCCAAAGCCGGTCGCTATTCGGGACGTATGACGGACGTAGTTTAATCAACGGGAAAACTCGCCCCCCCCCCTTGCACTCCTAGAGATCTGGCTTGGTCTGGATCCAACGAAGAGTGGCGCGCTCGAAGATCCAACCCACGTCGCGCGCGTACTGGCACATGGACAACGCTGCGTGGAACACGTTCGCGTCGCCCGTGCAGAACGACGCCACATTGCCAAAGTCGAAGCCGCTATCCTGCAGTGTCCAGTTGCTCCCCCGGTACGACCTCTGGGCATTTCGAACCACGTCCGACTCCTTGGCCGTCGCCAGCGTGGCGCGGTAGTCTGGCAGTGCGCGTTTCACCGGGTCGGGCAGAATGCCACAGACCTCGTTGGCAAAGTACACGAGAGGCTTGAGGGACTCGCAGCAGGCGCTCGCATTATGCAGGTGATCCATGCAGACAAGCACGAGGTGGGGTGGAATGATGGACGAGATGGACGTGGGGGTGTCGGCGGCATGGCGATGGTGCATCGCCACCAGGAGGCCGAAAAAGAGCGCGAAGACCGCCAAGAGGGCCAGGAAGGTACTGGTGTCGCCCTCAAATATGCGCCCGCGATCAGAGATCAGCAGGGACACCATAACACACATGCTTGCCTGGACCATACAAACCGCTCCCAGACTGCCCAGAAACCTGATGTTCGCGATACCCACAGCAAACAGCACGACGCCGAACAGCACAACAAAGGCAACCGAGTATGGATCGCCCACCGCCACTTCTCCAAGGAAGCTGTCACTATCTCTGCCGCTGCCACTGCTGCTGTCGGTGTCACTCTCACGCACAGGCGACGTGCGGCGTGAAATCTTCCCCTTTCCCTTTTTTGCGTCCTCTTCCACTGGCTCCTTGAATGAAACGTGGGGGTCGCCGGGAGTAGCCATGTTTCCCCAAAAACGTGTGTGAGAGAAAGAAGGCGGGGACTGCAGATGGACAAACGAAGAGTGGTATTTAACATGGCCGTGAAATGGGTGAAAATGTGGGGGAAATAATGACCATGACTCCTGAGCCCCCCCCATTTTTTGTCGACCGCATGTGATTGTTCATTTTTCCTCTTGATGGATACGCAAAACAAAGAACAGGAGTCATTCCACTATGCTTCTTCTCTCAGTCCAAAAGAGCTTGCCAAGCGGGTAGAAGACTGCGCGGGTAATGGCAACCTCAAAGAGCTCTCTGTGTTAGCTCCACTGATTCCCAAAGAAGATCGCTCATACTGGCCATTTAAAGATGCATGCTTAAATGGCCATTTGGAGGTGATCCGCTTCTTCACGGAGGAAGTCGTTTATCCCTTTGACCACCGTTTGACGCTCTGGACAGCTGTGCACTCAAAGAATACGCATCTGGTCCGATACCTCCACGCTGCTGGCTATGGCTATGAACTGGATGATAAGATACACCAAGGCGAGCTGTTCGAAGCCGCCGCATCAGTCGATTCATGGCCGATGGTTGAGTGCCTGCGCGATCTGGGCCTGATGTGGAATGATGCGGCACTCTGCAGCGCATGCTCTTGTGGATATGCGTCGCTTGTGCGACAAATGCTACGTGCCGATGTGCCCCGCTCTCCCAGATGCTGGGAAGCGGCGGTGCACAGCAATGATACATTCATTCTCCGTGAACTGAAATCTGGAAAATGTCCAATGGATTCGACAGCCGTTATTGAGGCGTTTCAATCCAAAGACTTCAAAAGCCTCAAGTGGCTCTACAAGAATGGCTACGTCGAAAAGAGCATTGTCTGTCTTCGCCACGAGCTGCTGGCGATGTATGGTCAATTTGGCATGCTGTGTCAAATCCTCAATGGTGGTCCTCGTGATGAAATGCCCGATCCCATGCCCGCCATACGGGGGTTTCCCAAGAAACTACTGCGATGGATGAAATTTGATCTCGCTGGCCAACACACCTGCTCCTGCCCCACCAACCCGGACACGGGAGAACGCGAAGCATATCATCCGATATTCAGTCCCATGTGCGAGATTCCCCATTCTTCGTCTAATGTGCTTTAATTGAATACATACATCTTTTTTTGTCCTCTGGTGGTGGTGGAGGGATTGAACGCAAGCAAATGAAACGGTGCGTGGGGGGAAGGGAACGACAAAAGATGACCACACTATTGCCTCTGCGCATGGGAGGGAGTTGGGTTAGTTGAGTGACGTTCGCCACAAACGGCGTCGCACAAGGAACTATGTAAATTCATTCCAATTTAGATTGGCATGACCCCGCCAAGGACAGTGCATGAATGCGACGAAAAGAGGGAAAGGCGGACGTACTAAAAAAATAGCCACCATTTCACCGGATTTGGCCATTTTAGAGGAGACGCGTTTCGGGTCCATTCCTCGGTGGCAGAAAGAGGTCACGTCGCAACATGTATGCGGGCCCGCACTTCCGCAAGCGCGACATGGAAAAGTGGGCACGGCCCGCAGTGGATTGGGTGCGGGCCTTGGCGGGCGACGACGACATTAATCTTGAAATCGTCGACGTGGGCGCGCGCTACGTGCGCCCCTCGGACGCCTCGCACGTCGCGTGTCTTGAGGCAGAGGGCAATGACCAAATACCCGTCGTGTCCATCTATGGCGTCACCACGGATAACCACGCCATCTGCGTCAATGTGTGGAACTTCTCGCCCTACCTGATGCTTCGCGCGCACCGCCCCATTCCCGAGGGGGAGCGCGCCGCAGTTGCCGAAACGCTCCACCGGTCCCTGGACGCCCTGCTGGACAGCAATCGCAAGTACAGTCGGGAAATGTGGCGTGTTGAGGAAGAGGAGGCAGGTGCCTCGGACAGCGACGACGACGACGGTGACGACGCCGATCAACCCGAATGGATGCAGGCCCGAAAGCGCCGCCATGCCCAGGACGGCAAGCATTGGGGCCGAGCGCGCAAGCGAAGCCGTCCCGATCCCGGCCCGTGCGTGGTGCGCGTGACACCGCAGCAGGCCAAGGACCGTGATGACTGTTTCGCCGACGAACACACCTTCTTCAAGGTCGAGCTGCGCACCCCCAACATGGTCAAGCAGGCGCGCGGACTCGTCGAGGGCGGCAAACTCGCAGATCTGGTGGGGACGCTCTCCTACGAGTCCGGTGTCATCTTTGAGAACCGCTTCAAGGTCGATCACGACATGACTGGCGCCGGCTGGGCGCGCGTAATGGCCGGCTGCTACCAGATTCTGGCGCCAAACAGCCCACAGCGCACCTCCACCTGCCAACTCGAGGTGCAGGTCGATGCAGCCGACGTGCTGGGAATGTCCATTGAGGATCCCGCCTACGCTGCCTACTACGCACGCCCGAGCAACATGCGCGTCCTAAGTTACGATATCGAGTGCAAGGCGCCACCGGGCCGCTTTCCGGACTCCGAAACCGACCCCATCATTCAGATTGCTGCCACATGCTGTCTCTTGCGCGCCACAGAGTACGTCGAGGAGGCGTCCGTGCTGGTCACCCTCGGCTCGTGTGATCCCATTGCCGGCACCGTCGTGATTACCACGCCCGACTACGATCCGGCCAACGAGAAGGAACTATCTCCCAGGGATCAGCTGCGCGCACGCAATACGGCCGAGACCCAGCTACTCACCAACTACGCCGACTTTGTCCACATGTACGATCCCGACCTCATGGTCAGCTACAACGGCAAGGGTTTCGATGACGCCTACATGATTGATCGGCACCTGAACCTCGGTGGACGCTCTCGCTACGGTGGCATTGGCCGGTGTCTCGAGAGGACGCTGCGCAAACGCGAAGACAACCGCGCCTCCAACAACTACGGCAATCGCCAAGGCTATCTCGTGGACGTGGTCGGCCGCGTCGGCTTCGATGTGCTGCAGTTTATGCGCGAGAGTCCCGCCTTCTCCCTCCGCAGCTACACGCTCAACGCGGCCGCCGCCGCCATCCTGGGCGACCAAAAGGAGGACCTGCACCACTCGATGATCGCGGTGCTGCAGGAGGGCGACTCGGCCGACCGCCGTCGTCTTGGTGTCTACTGCGTCAAAGATACGCGCCTGCCGCTGCAGATCGTCATCAAGGAGCAGGCACTGGGCATGCTCGTCGAACTGGCACGCGTGGCGCGGGTCCAGATGCGCCAGATTCAGGACCAAGGCTCAACAATCAAGGTGTTTATTCCGATGCTGGCCGCGTCCCGCGCCGCCGGCTACGTCATTCCCTACCACAGCAACATTTCCAAGGGCGAAAAGTACACGGGAGCCACGGTGCTCGATCCGACACCGGGCTACTACCGCGATGAACCCGTGGCAACCCTGGATTTTGCGTCGCTCTACCCGTCGGTGATGATTGCCAACAATGTGTGCCGCACCACGCACGTTCCACCGCACCACGTGGCTGAGTTCCGCCGACGGTTTGGTCCCGACTCGGCGGTGCAATCCCCAGCGGGCCACCACTTTGTCAACAGCAGTCTGCGCGTCGGGGTAACGACCACCGTGCTTCGTGGTTTCCTGGGCCGACGCAAGATCGCCAAGGCTCTCATGGCGGCGGCCACGAGCATTGCCGAGAAGCTCACCCACAACAACCGCCAGATGGCCCTCAAGATTTCTGCCAACTCGGTCTACGGTGCGACCGCTGTGCCCAACAACGGCATGCACGATCCCGAATGCGCAGAGACCGTCACGGCCTATGGACGTGATATGATCGACATGACGTGCGCCACAATCCTGGACCAATTTACGCGCGCCAACGGCTACGAAGCCGACGCCGAGGTCATCTACGGCGACAGTGTCACGGGCGATACACCTGTGTGGGTGCGCTACGCCAATGGCGGCACCCCAACGGTAACCACCATTGACGCCATACTTGATCCATGCGCGGATCCCTATGTCGCCCATCGTGGTGGCGACAAGGAGCAGATCATCGTGGCGCCGAACCGCGTACAGGTTTGGACTGAGCGCGGATGGACAATGCTGAAGCGCGTTATTCGTCACCATACCACAAAGCGCATACTCCGCGTCACGACGCACACTGGAAGCGTCTGCGTGACAGAGGACCATAGCCTCCTTCGTCCCGACGGTTCCGAGGTTACGCCAGGCTCACTGAACCTCGGAGAAGAGCTGATGCATCACGCGCTGCCGTCGTTTGAAGGAGATGACACGTCGGTGAGTGTCGACGAGGCGTTTATCATGGGTCTATTCTTTGCCGACGGATCATGTGGTACATACGGCAGTGGACGCACTATCACATACACGTGGGCCATCAACACGCTTGATCGCGCATTACTCGAGCGTGCACAGCACTACTTTAATGGACTCCCCGCTGATCGACGCGCCGACTGCACCCTCAAGATACGCGACGTTCGTGAATCCAGCGGCGTCTACACGCTCGTCGCCGTCGGACATCCATCACATATCGTGCAAGCGTATCGCCCTCAATTCTACCATCCCTCGACGCGGACCAAGATGGTGCCACCGTCGATCTTGAATGGTAGTCTTGCCACGCGCGAGTCTTTCTGGAAAGGCTACTACACTGGCGACGGCGACAAGACGGGTCCTGGCACTCGCTGTGATATCACGGGGCAAGTAGGCGCCACGGGAATGTTCTCCCTTTTGCGTGGCCTGGAATTTGCAGTTTCCGTGAATTGCCGAGGCGATAAGACTGACATGTATCGTCTCACTGTCACGCGCAACAAACAACGTCGGCCGCCGCACACCATCAAAAAACTAGAAGATCTCTCACGGGAGCTCAATAGTGAGGGTTGCTACGTCTACGACCTCGAGACTGAGAATCATCACTTTGCGGCGGGCGTGGGAGAACTCATCGTACACAACACGGACTCGGTCATGGTCAAGTTCACCGCTCCCATTGCCGGCGACGTGCTCGAGGCCGACCCCACAACAGGCAAAAAGGTGTTCACCGCGGCCGCCAAGGATGCCGTGGGACGCTCCATTGCGCTCGGTCTCGAGGCGGCCACCCTGTGTACCTCGCGCTTCAAGGCACCCAACAAACTCGAGCTCGAGAACATCTACCTGCCCTACTTGCTGCTGAAGAAGAAGCGCTACGCCGGCCTCTTCTGGACGAACGCGAGGGGCTGGGACAAGATGAAGATTCGTGGGCTCGACACGGTGCGTCGCGACAATGCCAAGGCGGCGGTGGCGTGTCAGAAGACCTGCCTCGACTTTCTCTTGCACGATCTCGATCCCGACGCCGCGCTGGCCCACGCACGCAGTGCCATTGCGGAGCTACGCCGCGGCGAAACCGACATGGGCCAGCTCGTCGTTAGTGCACGACTCAACGCGCGGTGGAACACCATGCCCAAGCACGACATGCGTGTACTCAAGGCACGCGGGAAGAACGCCAGCGGGGAGACGTACCTCAAAATTGAGTGTGGCAAACGCGGCATGTACGCGACGCCGCAGCCCCATGCCTTCCTCGACCACACGCTAAAGGCGAGGGCGGGACACGGCTACGATATTGGGGACCGCGTGCCCTACGTGATTGTCTCCCGCGGACGTCGCAGCAAGGTCTATGAGCGCGCCGAGGATCCCGTGTACGCGCTCGAGCACCACATGGAGGTCGACCTCGAGTACTACACGGGCCGCGTCATCGACGCCGCCAAGCGCGTCCTGGAGGCGGTCTACGGAGAGCGCACCGACGCCATGCTGAGGTACGGTGACCACATGACCGTGTTGCGACGCCACATTGTGATAGAATCCACCAGCGCCTTTTCGGCGTTCGTCGTCAGGGCGCAGTGCGTGGGGTGCCAGGTCGTGGGCGTCACCCTCTGTGAACGCTGTCGACCCAATGCACTCGCCATCTACCAGGCCAAACTCTCCAAGCTGCGCCACACCGAGGTGGCCTATCAACGGCTGTGGACGCGCTGTCAGGCGTGCCAGGGCTCCCACACGCGCAAGATTGAGTGCAATGCTGTGAGCTGTCCCATCTTCTTTCAGCGCACCACCGTCAAGCGTGCCTACGAACGCGAGCGGGCCCTCCTCAACGATACGGACTGGTAATACACTGTGTAAATAAGCGCGACCCGCGTCAATTTGTCCCCGACGGCCGGAAGGGCACAGGGGAGGGGTCCTCTCCCAGCCATCCACCACTCCCCAATGAGACTCGGACGTGGACTGCCGGTCCTGTGGGTGGTTGTGGGCCTACTTGTGTGGGCCAGTGCCGCCCGCGAAAGCTGCATCCTCCTCGGTGGCAGCTGTCTCCACGATGCCAAACTGGACGTGCTCTGTGCCAACGGTGATCCGCGGGGCAACTACGAGTGTCCCGGGGGGAGCACATGCTGTCTTCCCCTTGGCGCGCTCTGCGAGGCCTCTCATGGCCAATGCCGGTCACCAAGCAACTGTCGCAACGGTCGCCTGGTGGACTACGACTTTGTGTGTGCGGGCAACGACGTGTGCTGCGTGGACCGTGACGCTCCCCGCGACTTGACCATGACCAACCCACCTGCGCGTCTTTTGAAACCCCTCCCAAAGAGAGGCGGCAACACACCCATCCACCACCAAGAGGGGGCCGCCGTACCCGAGACCGAAATTCCCGGCGTCAGCGGCGACCTCTGGCTCTCCATCTTCCTCCCCATTGTCATTTTTGCCATTCTCGGCCTGACCGCCTTTTTGGTCGCCAGACAGAGGCGCAAGCGTGGTAAGTGATCTGAACTCTTTCGATTCTCTTCTAGTGTCGGATTTCACCACCATCACCCACATAGATGCACTGTATTCAACCCGTTAAACGCATTAAACATTGCCAAGTCCATCTTGGGTGGCTTCCCCGTCAATGTCGGAGATGCGGTTTGAACGGTCCAGATGCACTTGGAAGGCTTCAATCAGGGACCGGTATTGGAGACGCAACACCATGGCTAGAGGTTAGGTATGTATGAAGCTGTTATCGGTACTTTTTTGTCTCATGTCAGTTTCCGCCTGTATCCTCAAATCCGGCAAGGCGTTCATCATACTCAAAGTCTCAAGGTGGGTCTCTAGCCGCACCAGGCGAAGTGTGTTGCAATCTATCATATATAGAGGCGCATCGGACATCCCTGGTGGCCTCACGCGAAGAATGAATGACCACGGGGGGGGCACAGAATCCCCTCCACCCCCCTATCGTCCTCGGCGGTGAAGGGTGTATTTTTTAGACTAACACCGTTTCCTTCCCAGATGCGTCGGGCGACATCTCCACTTCGGCATCCGGCACGTCGTGCATAATGTCGCTGCGCGCACGGCTTCCATCGTTAGCCACCTGGTTGTAGTTTGGGCGATTTCTCCAGTGAATGATAGCCTTTCGCGCAAGCATGACACACACGCCAACGACAAGGAGACCTCCAATAGTGCCACTGATGCCGGCCACCCACTGGACCCAGGGCTTGAGGGTGTTCGACGGGACACCGCTCATTGCGTCGTCCGTGTAGGCGAAATCCATGGGGGTCTCTTCGTAGTCAATGGTCCCCTTCAGGGCGTCCAGGACGCGTCCTTCATAGATAACCTCTGGGTCAATGTCAGAGGCATCTTTGCCGGAGGAGGTACTTCCGCCCTCCTCGGCGGCGCAGCTGCAATGATCCACGCTACCCTCACCGTGCAAGAACGCATCAAGACGCTCGGCACATTCGATGTGTTCGCGTCGAAGTGGGCCAGCGCCTCCGCCAACATAGGGAACCTCACCGTCCGTTCCGGTGCACGATTCTTCGAGCAGTTCGCCGCATTCGTCAATCATGGCCGCATCTGTAACGTTCGGAACGGCACACCCGCACGTTCGCGCGTATTGGGCAGCCGCGTATTGGTGAGCATTGATAACCCAGGCATTGCCCTTTGCTGGTCGCGTGCGGAGCAAGAGGTCATCGTCATCGATACCACACAAATTGATGGCATCGCAAGTAGCCTCGGCACGATGACGTGCCTGTTTCCAGAAGCCCCACGATTGAGCACATCCCTCGCCAGGCTCGCTGCAGTCTTCCTCTTCTTCCTCCTCCTCTGCAATGTCGTCGACGCAGACGATCCTAGTGCGGGTGCGTGTGTTGGTCTCGGTGGAGCAGGGCGACCAGGCAGACCATGGAACCGGTACGCAGGGTTCGGGGGTACCCTCGCAGCACTGCTCGTCGCTGCCGTCGCAAACCAAATCGTCCACCACTACTGTCCCCGGGGGACACTTGCCAGACGCGTAGCACTGGTTGTCGGGATAAACAGAGGTGGTGTTGCAGGCAGGAATGGTGTCCACAATGCAACATTCAGACGCCGAGCCGCTCGAGTCGCACGTGTATGAATCTGTAAAATTGACGGAGAGCAGCAAATCCTCAAAGTAGCGTGTTGTGCACGATCCCTCTGGCACACATACTGCTGGCACCCCGAAAACGGCGTCGGACAAGATGGTGCAGTCCAAGACGGTAGCGTGAGCTGAGGGCGCCACGTAGGTGGTGCTCACGATGAATAGCAAAAACACGAGTGTTGCTCTCATACAAAAAAGATATAAGCAAGAAACGTGGCAGTGCCGGGAACATTCACCGCCCGGCGAGACATCACATCTAAGGGATGGTCACAAAAACGTCGCCCCCCAACCTCAAAAACGTACTCGATGCAGCAGATTGGGCTTGGAAATCGCCTCGGTCCCCGCGCCTTTACTGAAATACCGTCCTTGGTTTTGGAGGGCGACCCTACGTGTGCTGAGCTTCCTTGGCACCTGGAACATGCAACCTTTTTTCGACACATACTCACATACACATATGCGTGGCCAGTTGCTGGTGTGGATGATCGCCGGCATGGCGGTCGCGAACGCGTGTGCCCCAAGCCGCTCGGGGTTCTACGATCCCTCCACCCTGAACTACGCCAACGTGTCCTTCCAGGCCAGCCACGCACCCGACCTACGCATCTCGCTGTTCGTGACGGTGAACCGCACAGCGGGTGTGTTGGCACGTGTCGACTACACATCGTCCTCGAAAGACGACCCTGGCGTTGCGGTGCTAAGCATTTACGCGGCACCCGGATGTGCAGAGGACTCACGGCTCTACCATAACACCTCGGGCATGACGGCGGGTGCCCACACCATTGTACAGACGACCGTGTTGTGGCCGGCAACGTGTGGCCACACCGTCTACCACGTAAAGCTGGCGGCGCGCTTTCCGCTGTCGGGCAACGCGGTCGCACTCGCGCCAGACGGGGACTCTGCCTGTTTTCCCGTGCCGGTGTGTTGTGGGGGATCGGGGGGCACGGGCCCGTGCGATACTAGCCCACACAGCATCTGTACCACCGCGAAGCGCTGTGCGGATACCGGACACCAGGCCAATGCGAGCGCTGTGTGTCCTGACGACACGCGCGTGTGTTGCAGCATGACACCGCCCAACTCCTCGCCGACCTCTCCGCGGGACGGCGAGGATCATACCACCGCGCTCATCATCTACGCGATCCTTGCAATCCTGACCGTGGGCGTGACTGGCGTGTCGCTCTACGTCAAGGCCAAGCGCGAGCACACCGCGTCGACCGTCGACGCAGTTACATAATAAAGACCACTCGGGTTGCGCGTGCGTGTGGTATAGGAAAAACAGTGTCACAATGCCGATGTCTGTGGGATGACGAGCACGCTGGCGAGGCGTGGCTTCAGAGAGGATGTCATGTACGCGGGTGAGCGACGGTGTTTGCGACCACCGCGCTTGCCGCGACGCCTTTTCTTGTTGCGGGGTGGGCGACTGTATGCGGTGTCCTCCTCCTCGATCCAGTCGACTTGGATCGTTGGCCCCTCTGCGCGCGGACGCTTCTTGCCCCATGTCTTCTTCTCGGGTGTGATCTCGGAGATGGACGGCACGGTGATCGTAAAGGTGGGCGGTGTTTCCACCACCGTCTCCAGTGCGTCTTCCTTGCGCCGGAGACTTGCCTGAAGTTCGGAGACGAATGCATCGAGCATGTCCGCTGCACAGTCCATGATGAGCGCAGTGTCGGTGGAGGGGAGCTCGCCGTACGTGGGATCCAAGGACACGGCCGTCTTGAGGGATTCCTTGAACGCCAGGCACCGCACATCCAATTCGACGGTATCGGCCACCACGGACCCGGATCCCCACGACAGTTGTGATGCCGTCACCATCCAGTGGGCGCTCTCCGTACACAGAAAGTCCCACATGGCAGCACCCGAATCGTGGATAGCGCGCAATGACAGTGGCGATGACATGCTACCAATCGACCAGTGAAGAATGACACCCACCACGACGAGTCTTTTGCTCGCATTTGCACGTAAATCCGGCACATATCCGCCTACCCGGGGGTTTGGGACGAAACCGGAAAAAATACCATATTTGGCGCCTTTGTTCCCCCCCCCCCGCAATTACCCCCCCCCCTAATAGTGAGGGAACGATTGAAGTGCGGTGAACGTGGGTACTGAGAGACTGTGTATTCATTGTTGCGTGTGTGTAATGACTCAAGCGCATGTTGGAGAGATCGGAATGCGGCTGTGCAAGTCACCGGCACAGACACCATCGGTGGCAGTGGAGCTTATATTCGATGCGACAACGCTGGGCTGCGAGCGCATGAACGTCATCTCGTTCACGCCACGCAACACAGAGCTCATCCAGGAGGCCATTCGACACGGCGAGGAGGACGGCGGCGGCGAAGAAGGGGCCATAGATCGCAGCTTTGGTTCCCTTCTCGAGTCGATAGACGACAACGCATCCGATGCCTCCTCCGGCCACAACAGCGACAGCGAAAGCGACGGGCGAGAGCTGAAACTCCTTGACTCGGTCGACGACAGAGAGATCAGTGGCGACCTCGATCTCGATACCGGCGAGGAATTTGGCGCCGCCGACGAGTTTGACGCCGTGTCGCGACGACACACCCACACACTATTGGGTTTCAACCTCTCCGACGTCATTCACGCCATCAACGGCATCAAGCCGACCGGCGACACGCTAAAGTACCTCCACGGCATCACGCCACACCAAATCAAACGAATGGCGTGCTTCCGCCTCCCCTTACAGATGTTCAACCTCGAGGTGTATCGCATGTTCCCCACCCGGGAGCCGCCCACCACGAGACCCGAGGATTACAAGTACAAGACGCGCATCCTGCCCCTGCACATGGTGCCGCTCTTTTTGGTGGCACAAAAGCCGCGCGTTCACCGTGCCAATCCCACGGTCCCCGCGTGCTTGAACTTGCTCGACAAGATGCGCACCGTCAAGTTGCACTGCCCGCGGGACAATCTTCTGCGTGACACCATCCACCAGTTTGAGGCCAACCTGAAGCGCGCCATGTTCTTCATGGAGTTCCGCGCCGACCTCATCAAGAATTTCGTAGCGCACACCAACACACTGGAAGCCATTCTGCACGGACACCGCGCACAGCTCGATCGGGCAGCAGAACTCACCACCGAACTGTGCGCCACAAACACCAAGCTGACCCAGCGTCTCGAAAAGGCACGCACGCATATCCGCCGGTCCAAAGCCAAGAAGCGGGCGCGGAAGGACATCTCGCTACGTGACAATGTCGCTAGTGACACTGCCAGCCCACCGACAAAGCGCCAAACTCTCGCTCACCCCGAGAAGGAATAAAAACCCAACACCCAAGCACCGTTGCACGCCGATGTGAGGGGGGGGGAGACGGGGATCTCAGTTCGTTTCGGTTTATTCCTAACCTCTAAGTCGTCTCTTCAGTAACCCACCCCACCCCGCCCCCCTCCTCACCAACTAACTCTGCGGCGGCGGTGGTGGGGGACAACAGCGGGGGCGATCTCTCTCCTGGAATCGCCATGTCTCCTCCGGTGTCCCCCGGCACGAGCGGGGAAGGCGGAGGCAGCGGAGCTTCTTCGGGGATCACCGTATCTCCTCCCCCGCTCGTGGCTGCCATGGTACAGAGCAGCGTGGCCAGAACGGGGTCCACCTCAAACCACTGAGTGTCAACAAACTCCCGCCGATACCACTCCAAGGCGGTGGGGCGATCCACCTGCGTGACACGTTCGTAGTTCTGGATGACGGCGGACCGTCGCACAGCGATGAGGCCGGCCGGACTAAACACCCCGCCCCCACTGAAACTGTCGTCGTCATCGTCATCACTGCCACTGTCGTCAAAGTCAAAGAGCGCGTCCGGATCGTCTGAGCCACTGGAGATTGCTGAATCGTCGACGATCAGCATACCGAGCGACTGGCGCGGCAGAGGTGCGCCCCTGTTCCGTCGGCGACCTGCGCCCTCTTCATTGCGCCGCACCGATTCGTATTGGTCCTCGGGAGGCATACCGGCAAACCGTGCGGCAGGCCGTCCGTTCGTTGTGGTGTGCTCGCCAACGTCGATGACGGTGTGCAGTGGTTCGACGATACCCGAGCTATCGCTTAGGTCCTCAAGGAGGCCACGTCGCCGCATGGACGTGTGTGTACTTTCTGTGGCCCTGTGAGGGTGACGAGGGAGCGTTCCAGTCGACGCTGCACAATAGTCCGCGAGTGCACAAAGGATGGCGGCGTCCCTGCAAAGCAGATAGATGGGGTGTTGCCGTGTGTGGAGGGCGTTCAGAATGCCGGTGCCTTGCGTCATTTGGTGGATGCGTTGGTAGATCGCCGATGTGCTGCAGCATAGGAAGCGTTCGTGGTGGGCGTGACGGCGTCCTTCCGCATCGACCACAAACAGTTGGTCGGTAACGATGCGCGCGTCGATCCCACGTAACACGCGCTTAACCTGGAGCACGTCGTGGTGTCGCGCAAACTCAGAGGACGACTCGGAGGAGTCGTCTTCCGATGCAAACACGTCCTGGTGCATAGTTGGTGTAACGTACAGTCCACCCCCGCCCCCCTCCTCCTCCTCGTCGTCCGAACCCGTGCCTCCGACAACGGCGTCCACTGCACGCCAAAATATGTCCATGTTCTCTGACGCACGCGTTCCCGCCGATATTTAAAACGAACCGACGCGCGCGTCCTCCGGGGATGTCGCGTATGAAGAATGAACACCCGTGCTGGCGATTGGGTGTATTTTCTGGCCAGTGGGGGTAAATAGGGTTACCGTTTTGTGGGCGTGTGTGTGAGAGAGAGGGGGGGGCTCGCTAATAAATAGTCCACCACAGGTCAGAGAGGGCAAAGACCCGCAAGTGTGCGGTGCTTCCCAGTACCAGGAGTGTTGCGGTCACCGCGCTCTGCAGGTGCCACAGCGGATGTACATAGCGACCGGACGGATCGGGCTGCAGGAAAACGACGGCCGCCAGGATGGCCGAGAGGAGAGCCGCCGCCATGACCGGCCACAGAAAGCGCAGCTTGAGGCCCACCCGCTTCTCGCGCCAGTGGAGCGCGTAGCTCAGTGCGACGATGACGACGCCAAGGCTGATGATGATGAGGTACTCCCAGGGCGTGTCGAACCAGACGGTCGAGGCCACGATGATGGTGGCCACGTAGATGGCGGCGGCCACGTCGGAGAACTTGTTCTTGACGAGCACGTACTGGTCATCGAGGGCGACTGCGCGCGTGTGATCAACGGAGGCGCCAGGGATGGCGTGTCGTCCGATGCGAGATCGCGGCACGAGATCATAATTGGCGATAATGAGAATGGCCTGCGCCACGGCAATGTAGGCCACAATGTGGTCCACGTGGCGCAGCTGGGAGACAGTGTCCTCGTCGCAGATGCCCGTGCCCGCGCACAGGTGGAAGATTGTCGAGACCAGGAAGGCCGCGATGAACCAGCCAAAGGCCGCGAAGAGGCGCCGGGTGAAGGCGAGGTACGCCGGAAGCAGATAGGCCAAGTTGGTGAGCACATTGAGCGCGCCATAAAACATGCCCCCGAGCGCACAATGGCCATGTATGACTCGTGTAGACTCCTCTTGCGTCCGGCAGCTACGTAGAGGTCGGGCACGCAAAAAGGCGCCGTCCCCGGAGAGAACTCGGGGGGGGGGAGTATGCCCAATCTCATTTTTGCCGCCTCTCGCTATAGGGGCGCTGCAGTGCAGGGTCGGGTCAAGAGGGGCATTCACGCACGATGAACGTGTCCGGCACCGACACTGACGCGTTCTATTACGAGACATTCAATGCACCGCGCGACTGGCTCGGCGAGGAGGACGTCCTCCACCACAGTCTCTACGGCACCGTCAAGGACTTGCTCTGTACGCGCGACCAGACCTGGTCATTCACCTACCAAGAGGTGCTCGGTATCCCACACACGTTCTCGCACGGCTTCGCCAAGGACGGTGCACCAGACGCGTTTGAGGCACCCACCAACCGCTCGCATCTCACCTTTGACGTCATCGAACCAAAACTCGCGGTCCGACGCCACTGGCGCATCCCGACCATTGTCCTGACCAACGGCGTGCCCATGAACCGCCGCGAGTGGTACCAGGTGGGTCGTATTCTCGGCAAGTTTATGCGCGTCGTCATGGTCGACCTGTTTGGCATGGGCGACTCCGGCATGCCCATTGACTTTTACGACCCCGCCGACGCCGACAGGCCGTTCGCCGAGCGTCGCTGGTACTGGCGCTGGGAGACCCACGCGCGCATCCTGGCCGCCTTCATCCGGGACATTGACGCAGATTGGAAGATCGAAGGACGTGTCTTCCTGGGCGCCAACGATTGGGGCGCCGGTGCCGTCCAGAAGACCTCGGAGATGTTTGGCGAGCAGCTCTTGCTGGGCACCGGCGTCTTCAGCGCCGTCATGTTGGACGGCTATTGGGTGTGGCAAATTGGCGCCCTCGACGGCTTCAACCACATTCCGTTTCCCTCGCCGCAGTTTGCCGCCGCGACACGCCAGTTCCTCGGTACCGTGACCGGGCTCATCGAGACCATGTACAACCACCCCGAGCGCCACACAAACCAGTACACCATGGCCCTCAACCAGTGGCCCTTTGTCGACATTGACTACTCCAACCCGGAGCGCAACCCGTCCAATAGCGTCTTCCACCCGTGGGCGGTGCGCGTGCTCGCCGAGCAGGGCGCCACGATCCTCGGCAACGGCGAGCTCCTGCCCTTTCATCCCACCCACAACCCAAACGGCATGCGCTTCAGTGCGTGGCAGGGCCCGTGGATGTTCATGCACGGCGACGGGGACAAGATGATGCCGCTGGTACAGATCTTCAAGATGAAGGCCATAGCCATGGACCTCCAGCAGATGCGGTTTAGCGGGGACCGCGACGACACACTCGAGATGCGCATCCACGCGGTGGTGGACGCAGGACATTTTGCCATTCGCGATCAACCCATCAAGGCGGCACACTTCATCATTGACTGGGTGCGCGACATTGTAGGCCCCGTGCTCCTCGCCAACCCCTACCTCGGGCTCGAGGGACTGGCACGCCAATCGGAACGCTACGAGCTCAAGCAGCTTCGTATTCGTTACACCCTGGACCGCATTCGCTACGGGAGCGGCTACTTTACGAGCGACTATGCACGTGCGCTCGTCAGTTCGCAGGACCTCAAGAGCGACGCCATCATCCTCTCGCCGTCGGCCAAAGTGGCCGGCGCCTACACGCTGAGCCAGGTAGCCCGTGGCAACCTCACGACCGACACACCCCTGCGCCACATGTCAGCGGTCAACCGCAACGTGCTGGTCGACCTGCTTCAAAACGATGTCGATGTGTCCTACGATGCCTTCAAAGACAATCTGGGAAGCAGCACACGCTATGCCCGTGGCATCACCCTGGAGTTTGAGTTCTTCCGGACGGGCGCACTCCGGACGCGCAAGCGCCGCCGCAAGGTATCGGGCGTCATCACGCAGCCGCTCGACATGGCGGAGTGGGCGATCTTGCCATCACAGGGCAGCACCACGGACCCGGATCGGGACTGGATGCTCGGTTCTAAGAATCTCCGCCGTATCGTCGTCCTTGACCGCGCAACGTCGGGCATCAAGCACGTTCTTCTCTCGGATTTCTTCGAGAAGGACACAGTGGCAGCGCCTTCGTTGATTGCCACACTCAGGGTTGGGTTTCTGGCCAACGGTGCCATTGCCGAGGCGCGCTTTTTGGTACGCCCGACGCTCAAGGACGCTCTGCGCACGGCGAACGGCGGCGTGGTGCTCGTCACGACGGCAAAGGTCCGGGGCGATCCACGGGCTGGCATCACTAAGTCCACTCACCTTCACGTACTCGCTCTCGAGTTCCAGCCCGTCCTTTTCGGAACCCTCAAGCGTATGCAGCTCGTGCGCATTTTCAGCTACGTGATTCCCCGAATCTTTCGTGTGCGTTCGCGTCCGTCGTAATAAATTCGCCCCCTTTCCCTGTTTTAGTCCCAACCCCCCGGTTTGGCTGCTTTCCGCCGGACCCGGACATTCACTCCCAAATCGTGCCCCATCTCATTCGTCATTTCCGCACGTTGCAACCCACGAACACCTATCTCTCTCGCCAAAAACCCAATGCTGAACGCACGTGATATGCTGTATGCCGCCACGGTTCTTACGATTACCATGCTCATCATTGTGGGGGGTTCCATCCTCTTGGTGGGCCTGGGGGTATCTATCCCTTCTCACGCCGGTGATGGGACACACTCTAAGACATCCGTTGCATCCAGTCCCTTCCTGGTCGCGATTGGCCTTATTTTAATTTTCATGGCCGTGGGCAACTGCGTAGTCACGGGATTCTACCTGTGGCATTGCGACGATGAGGATGGGGAGGAGTCTGGACCGCCGAATGAATCGTCAGAGAGCGACGCGGAGGCACCGGAAGAAACGCCTGCCGCGTAGGGGCGAATACGTATCACTTTTTATGGATATGAGATGGCCAGAGGTGGAGGACATTTCCATGGTCAAGACAGGCCTCGACAACATCAGGATCTTCGATCCTTTTTGCACCCAAGTAAATATGCTGCGCGTCGGGTGGAAGTTGCCTGTCCTTTTCTGTGTAGTAGGCATTCCATATTGCGGTTTTCAAATCAAGTCCAGTGTCGGTCTTTCGCAGACCAACTACTAAATACGTATCCTCGTTGTCGGATTGATCCAAAAGAATGTGCACAATGACAACCATGCAATCTTCGTTGGATAATGGGGCTCGAAATAAAGACATAAATTTGTTTGCATCGGCAAGGGAGCGTTTCCATGACATGGTGTGCACACAAAGAATGCGAGAATGATCACGTGGGATGAAACGCACCACACAACCATTCACCTCAAATCGGGGGGGGGGGGGGGGGAGAAACCAACAAAAAAAAAGGGGGGGCCCCGGTTTTTTTTGTTTGGGGGGGGTAAATTAACAAAATGTTGGGTTGCGGGGAATGGAAGCATTGTTGGGTGGTCCGTTCGGTGTATTTTGAATTTTCAAAAATAGACCCTAACGACGTGCACGATTGGTCGCAGGCAACGG
>SDBT01002514.1_pt1 | contig 32353 bp, 35 predicted proteins | sample 2277101 | NCBI WGS metagenome assembly SDBT01 (sample SAMN10404973, study PRJNA504765) | marine sediment metagenome | isolation source: marine sediment core GS10_PC15, 103 cmbsf | place: Arctic Ocean: Southern Knipovich Ridge | collected 2010 | reverse complement strand
AAATTATTAACATTATATTGATACAAATTTTTTTAAAAATTATAGTCAGAAAAAGACTTATGATATTATTTTATATGGTTGTACAAATCAATCAGTATATCCTTTTAGAAATAGATTATTTAATTTGATACGTGGTAGTAATAAATTTAAAGTTTTATATATACCTTTTCCTGGTTATTATGTTAAGAATCGCAGTTCTATAGTCCATGGTGTTAAATTAGCACAATTAATTAATAAATCTTATATAGGAATAGTTACAACATCTATACATGATTATTTCCTCAAGAAATATTTAGAAATTTCTGCTTCATATTGTATGATAGCGGGTAATATTCCGATTAAATATAGACGTATATTGAAGAATAATATTATAGAGTTAACGCCAAATATGTCGGACACTCAGATCATAAATATTTTAACATATGCGCTTAAAGATAAAGAAAAATTGATAGAAAGTATAGATTATTTACATAATTTGATAGTTGATAACTTTAGTTATAAAAATGGAGATGAAGCATTTAATAAAATTATAAATGCAATTGAAAAATCGAATTAAATTATAAATAACAATATATAAATGATTATAAATAAAAATTATTTATATTTTTTATTAAATATATCAAATAAATATTTCAATAAACCTTATAAAGATGATTATAATGGAGGTATAACTGTTCGCATAATAGATAATAGACAGTTCATTTTATATAGAATGAATCATGGAATATGTCATAGTATAAGACAGGGATTATTATCATTAGATATCATTAATACATTGCAGATGTATTTAGTAGATAATAAATTATCAAAATGGATTTATAAAAAGAATAGAGATGATATTTATTTCAAAAGAAAGATAATGTTTACATCAATTTTTCAAAGAAGTGGTCGTGAAAGTGAAGTTAATAGTGTTAATTTTCCAGATTTATATAAAAGATATGAAAGAAATGATGCTAAAAATTTTGAGAAAGAAGCAATAAAATATAAAAATTATTTACATTTTAATAATTATGAAATATTATTATATAAAGAATCTATATTATGGTCAACAAAGAGTGAAGGTATTTTAGATGAGAAAGAGCATAAAGATTTACATTTTATACGAAAAATTCTTCATTCATCACATCTATTAGATTTGCAAAGAATTCCTTTTTTTGATCTTAATAGAATAAAAATAGATATTAAAAATATATTATTTGATAATATAACTGATATAAATAAACAAAAATTTATAATTGATATATTATTAAATTATAGTAAAAAATATTTAGAAATTACTGGAGATCGAAATATTATAAATTATAAAGTAAATTTAGATGATAAATTTTTCATATTATCAAATAATATACATCTACTGTGTAATGCATTATATAAAAATTAATTTTTACCTCTGAGTTCAAATCTATTTATAACTTTCATATTCATATCATCAAATTTACTTGGTTGACCTGCGCGTTTGACTAATAATTCACCTTTCATGATATCTATAGAATCTATCTTAAATGTCTTAGGATCTGGCAAATATGTCTTCTGCAATATTGTCTTACCTTTATCATCTTCTTTAAGTACTTCATTAACATCCGAAGCAGCAATTCTGAGAAGACTAACATGAGGGTAGAAGTCAGAATCGTCATCAGTAACTTGGTTAGTATAATTTCTGAGATAAGGTACAATAATTTTAGATACAACATCACAGTCATAAAGGACAGCTACACTTTTCTTGGTAGTACGAAGACCGGTAATACCATAGCCGGAATATTTACAAGTTTGAGAGCCAAAGTTATCGGTGATGGCTTCTAGTACGTTAGATATTTTATTTTGTAGATCGAGAATAGTTTGCTCATCCATATAACCGAGATATGCGAATTTGGTATTGAAGTTGAATACTTTTCCGGTAGTAGGTATATTTCGTGATATATAGGATTGACTTTTGATAAGTTTCTTAGAATCTTCAGGATTTAATAATTTACCGATAAAATAGTGATTCATTATATAATATATATTATATTTTGTTTTTAGTCAAAATTGACGGTTAATTCTGAGTCATCGAAAGTTTTGTTAATATTTTTAATATTATATACTAAATATTTCCTATTATCTGAATATTTTTCATGTGACACAACTTTATAATCTATAACTTTCAATAAATGACGTAGTATTGTAATACTCTTCTTTTCTGTTAAATCTTCTACATATTTCTTAAATTTACAATTTAAATAATAATTATTCAATTCTTCCTTCAAATTATTAAGTCTCTCTATTACACTATTCTTCTCCAAATCTCGTATCGTAAATTTATAATTTATATCTAAATCTTTGATCCCATATATTTGCGCTATTTTATCGATAAATTCTGCTTCCGGAAGTCTCTTAAATAATTGAAAATATATATTAGTCATATACGTATATATTATAAATAGAAAATTTTCACGTTAAGAGATCCTACTCCATTGCCTTCAAAGCTATGGTAGATCCTCGTTTAGCTAACTTATCTGCCATCATATTTCCATACCAATGTTTATAGTCTAAAGAAGTTTTATTTTTAGGTATATCTTTACCTCTTCTATGTGCTTTAACAAATTTAAATTCTACTGTTAAAAAGTCCTTATATAAATTTATTAAATGATCTAATTGATAGATTAGATCTTTATTTTTCACAGGTTTACCATTAGCTGTCCTCCATTGGTTAAATTTCCATTTATGAATCCAAACTGTAATAGAATTGATCATATATTGTGAATCGGAATAGATTGTTAAAATCTCTTTAGATTTGTCTTTAGACTCTATCTTTTCTTTCATAAAACTCTCTATAGCTTTACTGGCTGCTTTGATTTCGGATCTTTGATTAGTAATAGGAAATTCGAAAAAAGGTTCACCTATATTTCGTGAATCATTTTCACTAAAATATGCTCCTACTCCACCAAATGTTTTCATAGATTCTCGTCTCTGATTATTTAAGACACTCCCGTCTGTATATACCATTGTTCTCTTCATTATATTATATATGAATATTATTTTTTTATATATTACGTGTAAACTTAGGTGGGGCTCCTAATACTTTAGACATTGGCTCTCTCTCCGTATTTAAATCAAATTTTTCTCGTCTTGTATCTAATGGCATTTGAGTAAAATCTCTAGTAATCATTGGATTCTGTCTACCAAATAACATAGCATCATCTCTATTACGATCTAATTGTCCACCATCACTAACCATTTTTTTATCCATAATTCTGCTAATTTGAGCTTGTTCCATTGTGTTGTATCCATCATTAAATTGTTGTAGTTGATTTATTTGATATTTCTGTAAATAATCATTTTGAACAGATAACTGGTCTTTCTGTTTTCTATCATTTCTATATTGACGGTCAGTAAAAGTATGATCTAAATTGTGAAAAGGTTGACGACTATTGGCTGGTAAGGCATCAGGGAATTGGATTTGATCTCTTTGTAATTTTTCTTCTACGGGACGTGGGGTAATATCGTATGGTGATCTATACATTATAGATTATAATGATATAATAATATGGTTAATTAAACTAAAAAATTGAATAAAACTATTGGACAATATCTCTAATATTTATAAAATGAATATAGAATATCAATGTTCCCCTAACACAAAAGCAACTCATTTTACACCTTTGATGATTGATGTCACCAAAGGTATAATAAATCCCGATAATTTAGTTGATATAAATACTAAGAATAGTGATGGATGGACAGCATTAATGATTGCTTCTCGAAATTCTAATACATGGGCGTCTGAAGAGATTGTTGAGCTATTATTAGCATCTGGTGCAGATCCTAATTTACAATGTAGTGATAGATGGACTGCTTTAATTATGGCATCTTGTTACACTAATACGGATAGTACTGAAAATACTGTTAAAATATTATTAAAAAATGGCGCTGATGTTAATTTACAAAATAATTATGGGAGGACAGCATTAATGAATGCATCTCGTTACACTAATACGGATAGTACAGAAAATACTGTTAAAATATTATTAAAAAATGGCGCTGATGTTAATTTACAAAATAATTATGGGAGGACAGCATTAATGAATGCATCTCGTTACTCTAATACGGATAGTACAGAAAATACTGTTAAAATATTATTAGAAAATAGTGCAGATCCTAATTTACAAGATGTTGATAGACAAACACCTTTAATGAAAGCATCACGTAGATCTAACACAGATAGTACAGAAAATACTGTTAAAATGTTATTAGATCATGGTGCTGATCCAAATATCCAAAATGATGATTGGTGGACAGCTTTAATGAAAGCATCATATTTTTCTAAGACAGATAGTACTGAAAATACAGTTAAAATGTTATTAGAGCATGGTGCTGATCCAAATTTAAAAAACGGAGAATGGAATACAGCTTTATTGATATCAGCGCAACGATATGATCTTAGTAGTACTCATAATACTATTAAAATTTTATTAAAATCTGGTACTAATCAAGATATAAAAAATGTCAAGGATAAATGTGTAAAAGATTATCTTCCCAAAATTCATACATTTGTTGATGTTTATCGGTATAAAAGAAAGATTAAAAAATTGAAAACTCACGTGACAGAATTGGAACAAATGGTCCAATATCAACCTGGAGGAATAGGTTATCAGGAAGCACTTAAAGAATTTCAAAAATTGAGTGATCAAAAATAAAAGCTAATGATAATATATATGTATGTTTATCGGAAAGTTATAAAGTTATTTTAGTATGATAAAGTTAATGATCTAAAAAATTGAAAATTAAAGTATTTAAACATTTACTAGCAAGTATAATATGAATTATGTTAAAAAATAAAAAATATAAATGTTCTCCTAACGAAAAAGCAACTCATTTTACATCTTTGATGATTGACATAACTAAAGGTAAAATAGATCCTAAACATTTAGTTAAAATAAATTCTATAAATAGTAAAGGATGGATCGCGATCAAAGATCGCTCGAGCACCTCCGGTGCGACAGCTTTAATGATTGCTTGTCGAAATTCTAATACATGGGCTTCAGAAGAAATGGTTAAACAATTATTAAAACATGGTGCTGACGTGAATATAAAAAATGATGATGGTTCAACAGCTCTTATGCTTGCATCATGGTACTCTAATATAGATAGCACCGAAGAAACTGTAAAAATGTTATTAATTTATGGTGCGGATGTAAATTTAAAAAGTGATGATGGTTCAACAGCTCTAATTTTTACATCACGTTTTTCTAATACAAGAAGTAGTGAAAATACAGTTAAAATATTGTTAGATAATGGTGCTGATGTGAATTTGAATAAAAATGATGGATCAACGGCACTCATTCATGCTTCAAGATATACTAATACGGAGAGTACTGAAAATACAGTTAAAATATTATTAGAGCATGGTGCTGATGTAAATTCTAAACAGAATGATGGCTGGATCGCGATCAAAGATCGCTCGAGCACCTCCGGTGCGACATCTTTAATGTTTGCGTCATATGATTTTAATATAAATAGTACAGAGAATACAGTCAAAATGTTATTAGAACATGGTGCTGATCCTAATTTACAAAACAATGATTGGGACACAGTATTAATAATCTTAGGTAAAATATATAATAACAATGTTAAAAAAATTTTAAAAATTATTTTGAAATATGATGCTGATCCAGACATAAAAAATCTTGAAAATAAATGTGTAAAAGATTATCTTCCTCAAGATCACACATTTGTTGATATTTATCGGTATAAAAACATGATTGATAAGTTACAAATGGAGATCAAGGAATTAAAAACAATGGTAGAATTTCAACCTGGAGGAATTGGTTATCAGGAAGCGCTTAAAGAATTTCAAGAATTGAATGATGAAAAAATAAAAAGCTAAGTCTATTATATATGTATGTTTATCGGAAAGTTATAAAAACTATATCCCAATATAATAAAGTTTATGAATATCGAACTAATAAAGGAAATAAAGTTACTGATAAAACTACTCTAGAATACATCAAATCTCTGAGAATACCTCCTGCTTATGAAGATGTAAAAATTAATCTTAATAAAAATTCTAAATTATTAGTTACAGGTCATGATATCAAGGGTAAGAAACAATATATATATAATCCTAAATGGATTGAGATGCGTTCTCAAAAGAAATTCTGTAAAATGATTGGATTTGGTCCTAAAATAGCTAAAATTGATAAAGATATTGATCGTCTTCTAAATATGAGAGGTTTTCCTAAAGATAAATTAATAGCTATGATTTTGAGAATTATTATGATATGTCATTTCCGTATTGGTAATCCGATTGGTAAAGATGTCTACAATTCTTATGGTGTTTCTACCTTAAATAGAACACATTTTAAGATGAGTGGATCTACGGTAGTAATAGATTTTTTAGGAAAGCGTGGAGTTAGAAATATATGTAAAATCAAGGATAAGCAGATGGTTAGATTATTGAATGATTTGAAGGGGAGAGTTAGAAATAACAAGGAAGAAATATTTTGGTATAATAGTGATGTTAGCAAATATAAAGTATGTGTGAATTCGAGTGATGTAAATGATTATTTGAAGCAGTATGGTGATTTTACTACCAAAGATTTTCGCACATGGTATGCTAATCTATATTTTATCAATGAAGTTGTTAAATTAGGACCTATTCCAGACACTGAGACAGGTCGAAAGAAGTATGCTAGAGAAGGTATAAAGAAAGGTGCTGATTCATTACATCATACGATAGCAATATCAAAGAAGAAATATATAAGTAATGATTTAATAAATTTATATATAGATCATCCGAAGAAGTTCAAGCAAGTAGTTCTAAAAAATTATGTAAAGAATGGAACATTGGATAAAGCAAGTAATGCATTTATACAATTTTTAAAATATTATTGTAAATAACTTCTTTTTCTAGATCTTCTTCTTGGTCTAGATCTTCTTCTAGATCTTCTTCTGGATCTTGGTCTAGATCTTTTTCTAGATCTTTTTTTAGTTATTGGAGGATAATGGTAAAATATTTTTATTTCTGAGTGTTTAATTCTGGATAATTCATTGATGTATAATTTTTTTAATTTAATTTGTATATTATTTTTAATATTATGGTTAAGATTTAATCTCGATATTATTAGAAGTTTGATGTAACGTTCATCTGTTAATTTTTTTGGAAATATTAAGGATCTTAATATTTTGAACATATAATAAATATATGTAAATAATCTTTATATATTATTTTATATATATATATACAATAATAAAATATTTATATATAATATAAAAATGAAGTGTGAAGGTTGGTGTCTCCCTGCAATTATCTATGTTGTTTTAGCCGTCATTTCGCTCCTTTTAGCTCTTTTAGGTGATTTCACTCAATATTCGGAAGATGATGCGTATAAGGCTAGATTAGCTATTTTCATATTCCACTTTGTCTGGGTTATCTTCTGGACTTGGATACTCTATAGTCTCTGTTCTTATTGTCATGAAGGTTGGGCTTGGTTCATTCTCTTACTTCCATTTATTATTGGTTTAGCTGTTTTAGCTTTTGGAACTGCATTAATTTTAGGAATGGTAGTTGGAGAATCTGCTAAGAAAGGATTTACTGGGGAAAGTTATGATAATTATTATTAAATTTATTTTTTTATTATATTAGATAATATATTTATATATATTATAAAATGAAGTGTGAAGGTTGGTGTCTCCCTGCTATTATCTATGTTGTCCTAGCCATCATTTCACTACTTATAGTTTTTATGGATGACTATGTTGATTCATATAATATCAAAATGTCTATTACAGTATTTCATATAATTTGGGCCATATTTTGGACTTGCATTCTTTACATGCTTTGTTCTTATTGCCATCAAGACTGGGCTTGGATAGGTCTTATGATACCATTTATTTTTGGATTATATATTTTAGCTTTAGGTACTGCTGTAATTCTTAGTATATTGGCTGCTAAAGAAACTTATTATGATTTTAAGAATATTAAATATAATCAAGCTGGTAAAATGTATCAATATACAAACACACATAAATATGGTGATATGAAACATGATGCTATGAAATATGCCGATTTATATGGTAAAGATGCTATGAAATATGGAACTATGGAAGGACAAGATGCTCCTATGTATGATCAAGAGATGATGAAATATGTGATGTATGACAAGAATGGTCAATCCGGACATGATATGAGTATGGCGGGAAAATATGGTTATTCTTATTATAATCAATAGGTGAAGTCAGATGTAGCAGAAAAATATTCTTTAAGTACTTTTTTATTAAATATATATTTAATAAGATAGTTAAATAAGCTAGTTAAATAAGCTAGTTAAATAAGATAGTTAAATAAGATAGTTAAATAAGAAGCCAAATAATGAAGCTATAAATATACGGTAAGTAAAATAATTAGCTTAACGTTTTGGCTAACTTCCGGCGATTCTTATAGCCATATTTTGAATTAGTTTCTTACCATATTATGATCTAAAGTTATGTATAAAAGATTGCCGCGAGCGAAGGCGATAGCCTGAGCCCCAAATAGTTGAGAGCAAACTTCTTAGTTTGCGAACCCACTATAGTAATATAAATAATTAAATAAATTTCCTCAAATCATCTATGAAAACTTCCTCAAATCATCTAAATAAATTTCCTCAAATCATCTATGAAAACTTGTGTATCCTCATCCCACATCTCATAAAAATTCATCTCCTTCTGTGTCTCCTTATTTATCAACACATTCTTATCTATACGTTTCGCAGTTCCCGTGAAATTTGTCTTGTGACTCATCGCTATTATTATATATGCATATGGCATGTCCAAAATCTTCTCAAACCTATTCTTAATAAATGACCTATACTCTCCAAAATCTTCCATCTCATTGAACTGCTGATCCTTCCAAAATTTCTTACTATATGCCATCGACGCCTCCGATAATGATATTATACCATCTGTAGCTATACTACTCCTATTGTTTACCAAATCATACACTCCAACTCTCGAACATCCTACACACTCTATGCCTTTAACCTTATACTGCATTAACACCTTGACTCGAATCATTATCGAACCCGGCGGATAATAATCATCATCATCCATATGCACTATGATGTCATGCTTCGCCTCTCGACATCCTATATTACGCTTATATGCTACCGACATCCTATCCTTTGTCTTAACCGACATATACTTGATGCGCTTATCTTTAGGTATAATGTCTTCTACAGCTAAACTCTCTTGACTCGAATCATCTATGATTATCCATTCTAACTTCTCCGGAGGATACTCAAATAATTGGAAATTTCTTATCGCCATGTGAAACATCTTTCGTCTGTTATATGTCGGTGTAATAATAGAAACTGATGGCAACAATTCTGGAGGCAAAAAATCCATCTTTAACGCTCTGTTTCCTCCAACTGTGGTTTCATAATCTGGTTGACGAAATCCTTTTAATGTATCCTCCATGAAATCATATTTTACCGTACCTTCCTCTATATTTGAATATCCGTCACGCTGGATCATTCTCATCGGACTTATCATATAACATTTATATTTATAATGTATATTCTTAATCATATACTCATCTATCTCCTTGTCCTGATCTCGTGCCTTCATGATATCTGATATAAGAGCTTTATTCTCTAAATTTATAATATATGCATGACATGTCCATGTTGCTATCCTTACCCAATCTTCATTATAAGTTCCTAGATTATTATGCACTGTCCCTCCCAAATATAACATATCCCAATCACTTATTCCATCAGAATTACAGGGCGGATCCGGAAATGGTAATAATGGCCTAATAATCTTGGCATCATCCTCTAAAACTAAAAGATGCTTATTCTTACCCCTCTTGATTGATTCAGCTATCACGTTTAAATGTGATTCTAAACATCCCCTCTTCGGATCTTTTTGTAACCTTTTTGTGTAAAAACGAACCGGGATATTCTTGTTCTTACACTGTAATCTCATTTGACAACGACGATCTTGCCTAAGATAAAGGTTAATACATGTTACATCTAATTTAGGTAGCTTGTGATTTAAAAACATTATATTGTTTTAATACCTTATTATATTAAAATTTCTTTAAGTAGTTAAAAAATTGAATAAGATAATAATATAATTATATATTCATATTATACAAAAAAAAAATGTTAACATATCAACAAAAAATTGAGAAAATTATAGGTGCTCTGGCATACGATATTAGAGGCTCTTGGGCTTACAACACTCAATCTAGAGTAAAAATTATGATCAAATTATGCGAAAAAATAAATAAAAATTATTGGATTAAAGAACTTGAACAAGATATAAATTACATTATAGATGATGGTAGATGGATGAGAGATACTTGGTCTGGCCCATATGGACCTACTAATAGGAAAGAACTTAATGATGATCTATATTTTGAATATGAAGATGTATTCGAATGTCTAGAATCTTCTTTTATTAATGATATCGATGATTAAAATTATATTATAAAAAAATTGAAGAATATTTTTTTATAATCTTTTTCAATAAATATCAATAATGTCACATCAACCTGAGAAAACACCTAATCAAATCTTTATCAATACATGTTTAAACAATCAATTAGAAATAGTTAAATTCTTTTTAGAAAATAATAATATTGACCCTTCAACTGCCGATAATTATGCCATCAGATGGGCCAGTGAAAATGGTCATACAGAAATTGTCAAACTCTTGTTACTAGATACAAGGGTAGATCCTACAGTTCGATATGAATATGCCATCGGATACGCCAGTAAAAATGGTCATATAGAAGTTGTCAAACTTTTGTTACAAGATGAGAGGGTAGATCCCTCAGCTGATCATAATTTTGCCATCAAATGGGCCAGTGAAAATGGTCATACAGAAATTGTCAAACTATTGTTACAAGATAAGAGGGTAGATCCATCAACTGATCATAATTATGCCATCAGATTGGCCAGTAAAAATTGTCATACAGAAATAGTCAAACTCTTGTTACAAGATAAGAGGGTAGATCCATCTGTTGACAATAATTGTACCATTAGCTGGGCCAGTAAAAATGGTCATACAGAAATTGTCAAACTCTTGTTACAAGATGAGAGGGTAGATCCATCAGCTGACAATAATTATGCCATCGGATACGCCAGTCGATATGGTCATACAGAAATTGTCAAACTCTTGTTACAAGATAAGAGGGTTGATCCTTCAGATATAAATAATTATGCCATCGGATGGGCCAGTACAAATGGTCATACAGAAATTTACAATATATTGCAATCAACAATACAGAAAAAAGCGAAATCTTCAGAAAAATCTTCAGAAGAATCTCACGAAGAATCTAAATCTATTGATAGAGAGTCAGATCTAGAAGCTTTTCGTATTCTAATAGAAAAGAAAGATAAACAAAATTGCAGAATATATTTCTCAAAGATCATGAAACAAATTGAGAATTGTAATGAGGATAATCTCAGAATCGATTCTGAATCAATATCTCATCTTAAATATGTTATAGAATTATTTAAAGAACTCAAACCAGAATATGAGTATAAAATTGAATCATATTGTAATTCTAATAAATTATATTGTGATCTTCGATTGTATTAGATAATATATTTTATAAAAAATGATGGCATTTATCCCATGAATTAATCTAACTAATTATCATGGATACTCAAGCTCCAATTAAATACGATTTCAACGGTGGAAAGCTCTTCCACATCTTTCAAACCGAAAGTCAAGGACGTAACCTCGTCTATACTGACCAATTTCTCAATGAAGATGCCAAACTTGCCTTCACACAAGGAAAAGGTATACTCAAAATTGATGGCGAATGTTGTGCTATCCATCTAGAGGAAACTGAACATGGATATATGTGGAGATTCTACCGTCGACAAGATAATTACAAAGGATCAGAATCTACTATGCCTTTACCTGATGGTGCTCAACTAGATACTTATGATCAGGGTGGTAAACCTCACCATTATTGTTTCCTACCTATGAAAGTTGGTTACGCCACAGGCAAAGGATCTTCTAGGTCTTTAGTTGGATTTAATACCTATCAAGCAATATCGAATGGTGTAAAACTAGGTTTGATTCCAGACCCAAATGCACCTGAATGGATTACTTGCGAATGGGTGGGTACCAAACATCAGAAAAATATGGATGGAATACCTTATGAACATGCTCTAGTACCACATTATGAACCATTTCTTCCTCAAATTAGCGCCAGCGATTTCGAAGGTTTCAAGGCTATGGCGAGAGAAGAATGTTTCGAAGGTGTGGTCTTCCAATCCCCTGTTACGAACAAACGTTACAAACTCAGGACTAATATGATGCCAGAGGGCATTATCTGGGATTGTGAAAATAAAAAGAAGAAACCGTCTGGTCCAAATGTGACTACCATTCGACCTCTTAAGGTTCTGACAAAAGATGGATGTCTAACCTGGAACGGTTCGGAATGGAAACTGGAACAATTATAGATTTCTAGTCACACCATCAATAGTAACATTATAATTATTATAAAATGTTTTATACTTAATTTTTGCAGACTTATTCTTCTCGATATCTCTGTAAATTACTCTATTAAATTCAACTATAAATGCTAACAGAAAATTCTTATCATTTTGACACTGTTGTAATAATTTTAGAGGTGAATCATCCTCATACCAGTCTTTACTATCAGATGATATTTTCAATGGCATATCTTCTTGATCTATAGTTATAATTTTATGTGGTGATGACCTATTTATCAATTGCATCAAAATTATATTTGCCTTGTTATTAGAATGAAAAATACCAGTGGATAAATAAGAGGCAATTCCTCTAGATTCAAAGTGACGGGATGGTATTAATTTAATATATTTAGTTTTAGAAAATGATACATTTTTGTTGTGCATATATATAATTTATATAATAACTTCTAAAATTATACAAAAAAATGATTATATAAAGCTTATAAATATATGTATATACTATAAACATTAACATACATGGGTATACCAGCATTTTTTAGACAGATTATCGAAAAATATCCTAAAACTCATTCTCCTTCTATTGATAAAAAGATTGATTACTTTTTTGTTGACTTTAATAGTATCATCTATGACTCTTACGGCAAAATTATGAAAGAAAATAAAATATACGCCAGCAATACTCAATTTGAAAACTTTTTAATAACTGAAGTCGTCAAAACTATCGTGGAAATGACTATCAATGTCGTTAAACCTCAGAAATTATTATACATCGCTCTCGACGGTAGCGCACCCCGTGCTAAAATGGTACAACAACGATGGCGCCGTTACAAACATATTAAAGAACACGATTATCAATTGGAATTAATCGAGAAATATGAAATTGAAAAACCTAGCATAACATGGGACACTAGTTCACATATCGCTCCTGGTACTAAATTTATGAAAAAATTATCTACAACACTTAAAAAAAAAATTAATTCTGGTGCTCTATCTAAACACAACAAAGACCTAGATATCATATTGAGTGACAGCACCGTCCCTGGTGAAGGTGAACATAAGTTTTTGCCATTGATTCGTGAAATGAAAAATTTAGATGACACTATATGCATATATAGTCCTGATGCAGATATGATCGTACTATCTATGGCTACTATGAAGAAGAATATTTGGATTTTACGTAAAGTTAAGACTACCGATGATGCATCTGATGTTGAAAAATCATATCGATCTAACGGTTCTGAATATTTATATTTATCAATAGATGAATATGTAGGAGCATTTATCAATAAATTAGGATTTTCAGAAGATACTATGGTAAAAGATAAAAAATTAGATAATGTTAGAATTGTTATTGATTATGTCTTTCTGACTTTTTTTGGCGGTAACGATTTTGTTATGCCTATACCATATCTCAAAATTCGTGAAGAAAGAAAAGCTGGATCTAATACTGGTGGTCTAGGTATATTAATGAATATTTATCAACAATTATTATCCAGTGAACATGATTATCTGATTATTATTAAAGATGGAAAATATATTGTTAACATGACATTTCTAATACATATATTTGAGAGCATAGTTAAATCGGAAGATTATTTTATGCGAGGAATTCAAATGAGAATGGATAAAGTTAAAGAAGGATTCGGTGATGAATTAAAATTAGATAAAGAAGAGGGAAAGACATTGTATGAGAAGGATATGATTAGATACAATCATTATGAATATTATAGCAAATTACATCCTTTTTATGAAAAATATAAACCTATATTCGATAAATTTAATTTCTCTAAACCTAAACACATCTGGAAACCTATCTATTATGAACATTTTTTCGGAATCAAACCTAATGTTCTACCAGAATATAATACTTATCGAACTAAAGTTTGTATTAACTACCTCGAAAGTCTGATATTTACTCTTCGTTATTACTTTGAAGGTGTACCATCATGGAATTGGCACTACAGATTTAGAGCACCACCCGTGGCATCCGATCTTTTAACCAATCTAACAAAATTTGTTCATGACATTAATACTATCAAATTTGTAATGGGCGAACCTTACAAACAATTCGATCAATTAATGATGATACTTCCACCTCAAATGGGTAATTTATTGCCTAAATCATATCATAATTTAATGAAAGATAAATTGTTACCATATTATCCCATTGGTTTTGAATTAGATGTGGTTTTGGGAGGTAAACATATATATTCTGAACCAGTATTACCATTTATAGATGATAAAGTAGTAATAGAGGCGACACAAAGAGTTGATAAATCATTGACCAAAGAAGAAAGGGAAAGAAATACTATTAGTATGGAACCTTATGTAAAGAAGAAAACTAAATAATTTTATTTATTATTAGTTTATCTAAAAAAGAAAATTAAATAAACAATCATTAAAATTATTATTATAATCAATATAAATCTATTAATCGTAAATAACTCTAAAATAGGAATCTGTTGTCGAGTATGTGGCTCTAATTCATGTAATAAATATAGAGCATTAGTGACAGCAGATTCCATTGAAGTAAACGCATAAAAGCTATTACCATTATATGTACCAACATTATATAAATTTTTATAATTATTCTGTTTAAGATACCCATATTTAGTAAAAACAAATGAACTATCTTGTGTATGCCATTTACCATCTTTATAATAAACTCCTGGTGATAATAAACTAACAGTGGGCATAGATAGATTAGGAAATAATTCTTTCAATTGTCTGAATACTTCATCTATTAATTCATTTTGATTACATTGATTAGGTGTTTTCTTGATGTATGAAGAATATGCATTAGGTATTGTTATACATACACTAATTACAGTTTGAGATAATGGATTATCAAATTTCATATATTCTGATAAAATAATAGATGCTATACCCCATTCAGTAGATGGGAAACCCCATATTTTCTTTAATTTTAATTTTGTATTCCAATGAAATGTTATTGGAATATAAGTCAAATATTCTGTTTCTTTCTCCCATTTCTTTAAACTATCAAATGGTATAAATATATTTCTTACATCTATACTTGAATTACCTAATACATCTACCAACTGTTTAGGCGCTATAGCTAAAATATATCTCTTTGCACTTACATCATACATTTTATTATTATTTGATATAGTTAGACTTTGAATATGATTTTCTTTCATATTGATTTTAATTAAAGATGTATCTAATCTTATATCAACTTTGTTGTCTATTAATGATTCTTGCCAGTATTTAAAGAGACCTTTATCATTAGGTAATTTAGGTTGATAGATAGTGTAGAGTGCATTTTGATTAATTAGTTCAAAGAATTCATAGAGAGTATATCTATCTATACCTGCACCATCTGTTAAGCGGCATAATCTATCTATATAATCTTTAGTAGATTGTGAGAAATTGTGTTGATTAGAATATTGTAACATAGTTATTTGTTTAGATGGATTATTATCGAGCATGAAGTATAAATAGGAAGATATTAGAGTTAATATTTCTGAGGGATGTAAATTAGATATGACAGAAGATCCAATATTACCTAAATCAAAATTGTAAGGGGTAAATAATTTGTCAAAAGATGTATTCATTAGCTGGAGAATGGTCATAAAATTTTTATAATTATTCGTATAAATGCGAGGTCCATGTTCAGTAAAGAGATTATTAACGCGTCTAACACGATGGCATCCCCCTATAGAAGATTCTCTATCGATAAGGAGAATTTTTTTATTAAGATTAGATAAGTAATAAGCGAGAGTAAGACCGGAAGGTCCTGCACCGATAATAATATAGTCGTGCATATAATAGTGTATATAATATAATAATGATTTATAAAAAATATTTGATAAATATATATATGGAAATTATTGTTGTAATTTTAATAATTTTGGTAATCTCTATCATTTATATGCTTTATCAAAATTATGGAATCGTTTATATGACTGAAACTTTTTGTCCTAAAGAAGAAGATACTCACGCTCTAATGGCCCCCAATATTCCTGATGATCCTAAAATATTATACAGAATTGGCGGTAAATATTGCAAACCATTAGCGGAACAAGGATTGGCCGCTAAAGAAGGTAATTATACCTTCCCTATTCCAAAATTATTATATGATGGTGTTTGGGAAAGTCATGAGAAAATAGATAAAAATTATCAACTACAAAGATGGTGCCCTATTGGTGATAAATTTCCAACTCAAAGTCAATATGCTACTAATAAATTTTTTCATATTCCCGAATTAACATTAGAACCAGGTATGATCGCTAAAGATACTAATGTAGTATGGGGTGATTGGAATGTTTTAGATATAGAAGATAGAAATATGGATTTCTTGGATAGATGTGATTATGATAAGCATCCAACACATAGAAAGGGAATCATGTATTGGCCATCAGGTATTGGATGTAATGATATGAATTATATTTAGATTTGTTGTATAAATTATATATGAATAATTTATATGGAAAGACACGTATTAAAAGGACGATGGGGGAATGTTGAATATTTATTTTATGTATATGATGCTAAAAGAAAAAGTCAAAAAATATTTTCAGTCTCATTCTTTATCATCAAAGATTCTAACAAATTAAATCAATACAAAAAAGGACTTAAAGAATTAATAGATAGAGTAGGAGAGATTATGCCAGAATACAATGTAAGGATATATTATGATGTTACAGCAGCAAATTTTGTGAAACAATTTTTGAACAAGGATAATGTTGAATTATATTTATATTATTTTCCTAAATTTTTCGATAAAGATAAGATGGTCCATTACGGACATTTTGGTACATTAATTAGATATTTACCATTATTTGATATTAAAGATCATTCTAATAGAGAGACCATAATATTTGATATAGATAATTATTTAGGAGGAAATGCTCTGAGAGTAGTTAAATATTTTGATAATAGTGAAGAAAGATTAATATATAGATCAAGATTTTGTTATTTAGATGATAGAATTATAAAAATAGGAATGCGACAATTACATCCAATTATTTCAAGTTTAGTATGCCAAAGAGGAATACTACCATCACAAATATTTATAAATTTTTTGAATCAATGTTTATTGGAGACGTGTATAAGATATCGCAAATTTATAGAAGATGTGCATAAAAAATATGATATTATGACTAAATATATTTATGGAATAGATGAATATTTTATAAATTATGATTACATAAATTATTATGTAGACAATAATATCGAATATAGTTATACAATTTTCGTAACAGATACAATTAAAGGTATTAAATTATGGATGAAATATTTAAAAGATAATAATATATCCTCAAATGATAAAATTGATTCTTTAATTATGGAATTAAGTAGATTATTTAAAACAGATAAAGATAAATTGTCAAATATGTTTGATAAATATTATAGTAGTCAATACTATAATAAACAGGTTATAAATATTGTTAAAAAGTATAAACCTGAAGAGATTAAGATGCCTAAAATATATTATGATTGTATTATTAGAAATGAAATAATTAAGGGTGGTAAAATTCTTTTAATTACAGTTAAAAATAATAGAGAACATATTAAAATGTTATGAATTGATATTAATTTTGAAAGATAAAGAGTTTTTGACTTGATTATAATAATTTTTGAGATACATATGTGCAATTTTATTCAATATTTTACAAAGAGATTGAATAGATATTTCAATAATCTCTTTTATTTTATTTTTATCTATTTTTGAAAGATTTTTATTTATATTATTGACGTTTTTTATACTTTTATTGGTATTTTTATTGGTATTTTTATTATTTGAACTTATTTTATAATAAGTATTCCACAAATATATATACATTTTTTTAGCATCTTCTTTATTAATAATATTTCTATCAAGCAAATCCAATATTAATTTGAATTTGTTTATCATATAACCCATATATCCATATTTAGAATTTAAGAATTTTGCTATATCGTTACGTATTTTGTATTTAATATTATTTTTAATCTTTTGATCATTTATAAGTGATCTAAATAGTTTTATACATTTTAAATAATTATTTTCCACCAAATAATAATAATAGAAATACTCTATTCTTGATACTTCTTCACCTGAAAAATAATTAACTATTTTATTATCTATCATAAAATGATATACGTTACTGGCTTCTATATATTTATTATATCCATATTTGAAAATAATATCAACCTTTGTCCTATCTTCTATTAAAATATCTTCCAATTTAATATCTCCTTTTTTACCGTCTATTAATTCATCTAATGTCCAACAAATAGTGTAATTATATGTTAATACCTCCTTGAGATCAAAAAAATCTTCATATGATAGATTCTTCTTTAAGTACTCTTTAATTTTAAGATATTCATGTTGACTGAGATGTTTATTTTGATAAAGATTTTCGACATGATCATATATTTTATGATAATCATAATCTTTTATTTTGCCGTCCAAGTCAATATATCCGATATTGATATAATATTTTTTATCTACACCGGATCTAAATTTGATAAAAATAAAGTCTTTATTAGCTTTAATTTTTCTACCCATTTCTCTAAATCTATTGACTATAGTATTTAATTCACTATTAACTTTGATGTATTCATTTAGATCTATATCAGAAGCAAATTTGAGTTTATAACTGAAAAAAGATCCGCGTTTGATAGTTTCACCATTTATAGTTTTTTTATTATTATCATTATAACCACCTATTGTTAATGTATCTATTAATAATTTTAATTTATCTTTAGGTATATACTCCATATATAATAAGATAATATTATTTTTATAATATTATTGTTGTTATGAACAAAATAATTATCTGTATTTATTATATAATGTCCTCACTCAATTACATAATTATCATATTAGTCATTGTTATCGCTCTTATCAGTTATAAAGACAATATTAAAGAACATTACACTACTTTATGGACTCCCTCCTCTATTGCTAGTCAAAATTTAGATAATACTCAATGCACTGCTATTTCTGGACAAATCGCTCCTAATAATAGAAGAGTTTCAAAAAATTTCGGCAATTTCGGTATCACCGGCAAATTTCCATCTATACCTATCTGCAATTCTTGTGGATTATCTTTTGATTGCTCCAATTATGCTTATAATGATGTTGATGATAAGAATGCTAATGTATGTCGTAAATGTAATAAACATGTCCTTTATAAAAATTATAATCAATTAGATGAACCTTTATACGTCTATGCTCGATCTGTAGGACGACCTAGACAATGTAGAAAAATAAATTAAATAAATTAAATCATCTTTAACCTTTTATTATAAATATTTTTCTTTATATATTTGAGTATATAAAGAAATTACATAGTAGTATATTCGGAAGAATAGTCTTTTGTAGTCTGATACCCATATTGTGATGCAGAGGTACTATATCCCATACTATATCTTGCTGATGTTAATGTATTACGTAGACTAGTATCTTCTACTTCATTAACAATATCATCTGTAAATCCTGTAGATCTTTGTGTGTAATGCATAACAGCATAAGAATAAATTGTATGTCTACTATGTTGTGATCTATTTATGAACAGAACTTTACATTTATTTAGATCTTCTATTAATTCTTTAACATCTATTTGTGATTCTAATTTTTGAATCATTTTATCTAAAATTTCAACAGCTTGAAATGGAGAATTTAATGCTTGTGTTATAGCATTAGCCGCATTAATACGATTTAAATGAGCTATTATCTCTGGGGCTTCTGTTTGCTCTTCTGGAGGAACATCCCGTTTGACTTGAATTGGCCCATAATCTACTATCTGTTCTATACCTTTAGTGGTATTAATGTAGAATAATCTAATATCCAATATATCTTGCAACTGAACTTCATCTACTTTATTCAAAGATAATTCTACAATAACTGTATAGGTTTCAGATCTAAAAAGATTTCCCAAATAAATGGTGTAATCTTTACAATCAAGAGTTTCATCTATTTTTGGACTCCTTGAGCGTGTATTGATTATATTTATTATTCGACATCCTTTATATGCATTAATTCTTAAACGCATATTGCTGACAGTAGTATTATTCAGATTAGCTAAACACTGTCCAAATGTAGCTCCTACAAATTCTGCCGACGGAACATAATAATATAATCCATTGGAATTTAAAGCTATTTCACTTAATATTTTGGAATCATGGTCTGGACCAAATCCAAAAGTATTGATAGAAACTATATTATTCAACTGTGGTACCACTGTATCCTTAATATATTGATCAATTGGTTTAGATTGATAAAAGGTATTATCAAGACCATCAGTTAAAAATAAGATAGATGTCACACATGACATATCATTAATATCGATAGTTCTTAATATTTCAGCTGCTTTATCTATTGCTTTAACCATATTAGTGCCAGATTCTGGTCTTAATTGTTTGATCAAATCTAACATCTTTCTTTTGTTATCTGGTATCATAGATACAAAGCCATTAGATAAATTGATAGCTTCGTCACTAAATTTGATAAGACAGAGGTTATCTTCTTCTCTGAGATTATCTAAAGTATATTCTAATACGGCCTGAGCATAGGGTAATTTATTATTATCTTGCATGGAGCCAGATGTATCGACAATAGCGATAACATTGAGTGTATATCGTGGTTCCATATTGATAAGATCATTAATATTGATGGCTACTTTAACTTTTCCGATATGATTGGACGGAATGACTTCGTATCCAAGTTTGTGGGTGATGTCTACAATATCTTGCATTTTCTTTTTGACTATACTTTTTACTAAGCAAAGCGCAACAAAAAGTATTTTTATAATTCAATTTTTTTATATCATTCATTACCTATATATAGAGGTGATACGAATTATCTTTGATTATATCAGGTTCTTCTACAACTTCTGGTTTCAATAATACTAATGTTATTTGACCCTCCTTTTTATCATATTCTCCAAAACAGTCTTGTATTTTATATGACATTGTTATACTAGATATATACATACATAAATCACTGATATTAACTAAATATTTTTTTATGGACCTATACGGTACATTTTTTGGAATTTTGTCTTCAAATTGATACATATCTTCAATTATTTCATTAAATATTTCATTATTATATTCACAATTTGAGAACTCTTTGATTAAGAAATTAACTAATTCTTCCTTATTTGGGGGACTAACATATTTTATTCGTTCCTCACCTAGAGAGGAACTACATTTAAAACATTCTTCCTTTCCTGAATCATAGGTATAAGATGTAAATTTATATATATCTGAAACCATTTTTGACTCTATTTTCGACAAAATGTTGTGATTCAAACTCATTTATAGCATGAACAACTTGTTTATAAATAAATTATTCAATTTTTTATAATTAAAATTACTTAAATATATTCTCTTCGATCTTCGACACTCATTTTATAGCATGATAAATATCCTCCAGATAGAGATAGATTAGATACAAAACTATCATTAGTATTATATCTATAAAATATATTATCCGTGATTTCTAAAGGTTTAACTATCTTTTTTGGCTCAATTTTATGTAAATAAAAATTTGTTACTAATTTTATATCATCATCATAATAAGAATCATAATATTTATAGCTTTTATTATCAAGTATATTTGTTATTATATAGATCGATGATATATAATGACATAAATCTTTAATTCTTAAAAGATAATTTTTTATATCTTCAAATGAAATATTCTCTGGAATTTTATCTATATCTTTATACATATCTCTGACAATTTCATGCATTACCATGCCTTTGTAATAACTTTTACTTAATTTGTCGATTAAAATATCAACTAACTCTTCATTGTCCTTTGGACGAATATAGATTTCACCTGTTATTATACGTGTTTCATAGCATCCACCACATTCTTTTTCATCATCAATAGTTCTTGTAAATAGATACACATCTGAAGCCATTTTTGACTCTATTTTTGACAAAATGTTGTGATTCAAACTCATTCATAATATAAGTGACTTGTTTATAAATAAATTATTCAATTTTTTTTATTAATCTAGATCTTTAGATTTCAATCTAGATCTTTAGATCTAAATATTTCAGTCTAGATCTTGGACATTTCTGAAATCTTTACCAACAGGAAATCTCGGTATACCATGCTCTGTATCTGTATATTCTTGATACACTACTATCAATTTAGCTCCAATATATTTATCACCATTTGCCAATAATTCAGCACAATACTCCTTATCTCCTCTTGGTCTGACATTGAATTTTGACTTTGGTGTAACATTCGTCTCACATACCCATACTACACCATTTTCTGCATCTTCTTCATAATTTACTATAACAAACTCTTCATCTTTAAAGACCTTATATTTTTGTAAATGTTTACTCCGCTTTTTTAACTCATATGGTGCATCTAGATTACGTAATATAATGCCTTCGTATCCTCCTTTAGCTACATATTCATCATGTTTATTCTTAACTTCATCTATATTCTTTACTATCTCGCCCTCTAACAAGACTAAATGTTGATACTTCTTGTTCTTAAAGAGCTTCCTCAAAAGTTCCTTCCGTGCTATCATACATAGACCTAAATTAGAGATATCAAAACAATCAAATATGTAATATTTAACCTTTGCCATATGTAATGCATGTATCATATATCTCTGCTCCTTTTTAGCACTGATCTTCACCTGTTTAGATGGTTTTCTATTGCAGAGACCATTGATAACATTGAATGTCAGATCATGTGTGAATAACTCTCCATCCAAATAAAATGTATCTGGCATGTCTTTCAATAAATCTTCAACTTCATCTCTAATATGATTGAAATAATGGATATATGTCCCATTACGAGATTCAATCGTGATTTCATCATTTTTACGATAAATTATGCCTCTATTACCATCACATTTAGGTTCTCCAATACAAGGAAAGGTTATAGTAGATTTCTTAGGGTCAAATTTATTGGCCAACATGGGTCTTATTACCATAGAAACAGTACTTTGATTAGGATTAGTAGTGTATCCTTCCTTATTAATTTTCTCATTATATTTGGTTTCAGCTTGTTTGATGGCTTCTTCTACGAGAGATCTTTTTGCTTTAGCTGTTTTGATTTGTTTCTTCTTGAGGATCTTTTTCCCATTTAGTTCACCATATTGCATACAGAGCCATACGTCTTTGGGGGAGTTTTCATCAATATATATTTGCCATTCTTGAGTCTTTCCAGTTGCTTTCTTGATGTAAAGGTTATTAAAGGGTTTATGTAATGTCATTTATAATATAGTATGTTAATATTGCTAAATTTTTAAATCATTTTTTTTTAGATATATAAACAAGAGTATGAAATTAAAGCAATGCAATAAATACTTGATGGAACTACTAGACATAATCCAAATATACCAACAAAGACTAATGCTGCATAATTGTATTCTGGTTCTGAAAATGATACATCTCCATTTTCATCATTGTAATAACATCTATCATCTTGAAAATTCCATTCATCTACAAATTCATCTATACAATCACTATCATCTCGATTACAATCTCCTTCTATTATATGTAAAAATGTATCTTCATCTACGGTAACATTGAGAATTGCCGTAAGACTGAAACACATTCCACAAATTATTTGACAAGTTTGGCTTTCTACTCGACTACATGATCTAGAACTTCTACAGCATGGTCCTTCCATAAGGGATGTTTGAGCACTATTACAATTAGGATAGATGCTACATTCTTGGCATATACAATTAACTCTTTCACAACAATGGAAAGGAGTATTTGTATAATTCACAGTAGTACAAGTGGCTGATAGAGTATCATCTATAGTATTGATATCTTTATAGACAACACCAAAAAAGACACCTAAGAATATAGGTAAAGAAATACAATAAATGGCTGCTATACAGCAGAAAGAAGCAAAACTCTCATTACTATTAAAAAAATGTTTCATATTTTGAATTCTATAATTCGTATCTGATGCAGATCTGACTCTCTTATCCTTGTAGAGTAATTTGGTCAAATTAGTATGACCTATTTCAACTGAATATTTGATGGCATAATTATTATCATAGGTTGGATCTACACGACCATCTTTAAGTAATACTTTAACAATATCTGGATATCTATTTTTGCAAGCTGAAGTAAAATCTTCATTGGAAGGTACTACATAAGGTAGTAGAACTTTTAATAATTTTGGTTTATTGTATGACAATGCATATTTGAAAATATGAATTTTTTTAGATACATAAGTCCAAAAAACATGTTGATTATGATAGATATTTCTGTTTAATAATAGACATTTAAAATCAGAATTCAATGCCATTATATAGCATATCAAATTGGAGTTCAATAACATTTTAAGCATAATATACATATTTTAGAAAAGTCTGATTCAATTTTTTTATTAGTATATAAAGGATATTTTTTATATAAGAGCATAATATAGATGGAATGTTATTATAATTATTATTACGATTATTATAACTACTATTATGATTTAAGTTATAAGACATTATTTAATGTTTTGAATTATTTATTAGATTATATATTATATTATAAGATTCAAGTCCAAGAGAGTTTTCATTTCAAGATGTTATGTGATTATGTCTATCCTAAGAACAATATAGTTCATGCCAAATTATGCAACAATGATTCTTGTATAGATATTACAGATCATTTTAATAATTTGCTCAACAGAAAAGATATAGAGAAGTTAGGATGGGAAAAGTTGGTTAAATTGCATGAGGAGATAGAGAAATTAAGTAAGTCAGATAAGTTTCATTTAGATATTAGGTATATGATGCATAATAATTATTATAGAATTATGTATTATTACAACGAAGAAATAAAGTTTCCTCCATATAGTTCAGAACAGGTCAAAGAGTATAAGGAAAATGGAGTATATAAGAGGACAGTTTTATATGCGGAACTTGGTGAGAATGGTGAGATCCAAGATATCACGAATATAATTAAGGAGTATAGTGGACCATTAGATAATTTCTATAAGGATCATGATATATTTATGCATGCGTGTTTGATTAAGGATGATAAAGGCGAGCATATATTGAAGGAGGATGAAGGGATAATAACGGTGACGGATAGTCATGCGAATGATATAGAGATTAAAAGTGGGGATATATTAAAGATATGATAGAAAAAATATGTAAATATAATATATAATGGCAAATCGTGAGTTATTAGATTTTAAACATAGAACGTCATATAGCGTCGAATCTCCAGCTAATATTAATTATGTTATGGGACAAGGAGTATATGGCTCTTATGATGGGTTGAAATTACATCCACCAGGAAAATCTAGTTGGAAAAGATATCCCAGCTCAACTCCTTTGTTAAAGAATCCTATTTTTGTCCCCCAGGGGGCTGGTGTTCCATTAAGAAATGAAGAAGTACCTGTCAATATTCCTGATGATTCTATGTTCTTGTTCGCTAAAAATGTTGCATCTCCTTACTGTTCTGGTAGCTTTTCTACAAGTACGGGTCAGGTTTGCACCACACATGATCAGAGAAATTTTATAAACACAAGAGGAAACAATAAAAACGTAGGTGGAAACCCAGACTTTTAATTTAACATATAATTCGTGTTGAAAATACAATATTATAATGTCCCCATTTTACTTGTTTAAAAATATTTTTATATAAAGGATTAAATATATAAAAATATAGATTATGGATATCAAATCAAAGGAGAAAGAGATGAAAAGAATAGAAAAGAATTTAGATCCTATCAGAATGTTAAATTTAGAAATACCATATACAACGAGGGATATAGTTAAAAGTTATTATAAGATAGTTAGATTGATACATCCAGATAAGAATAATAATCTGATAAGATTCCAGAATGCTTTTCAAATCGTTCATCAAGCATATGATTCATTAATTAATCCTCAAATAGATCAATCAATAAATAATAATATAAATGAAATATCTAATAGAGCTATAATAGTATGGCAACCAATGGCACTGAGTAGCGCTTTATCAGTAGATATAAGACAGAAGATAGAGGAGAAGAAGGTTAGAGTCAATATAGCTATAGATGGTGCGGAGCATATAAAGAATAAGTCTAAATGGAAGTCGGATAAGCATCAGAAGGGTTTGCAACAGCGGGTTATACAGCGGCAGAATGCGGAGCGTAGATTTTATAATGATATGTTTTGTTTTAGTAATAAAATAGAGATATTATAAGCCCTGGACGGGATTCAAACCCGTGACCTCCACCTTAGATTATGGTGGCGCTCTGGGGTGCACACTCTCCAATTTCGCGCATATTTCACTGAGCTACCTAGGGGCAAATGGTAAGATATTCTCATTAAAAATTAGCTGTCAGTTTTTTTAGATTAGATAATTGTTTAAAATAACCTGGGAGAAACCATTATTATGATGGATATGATGGCATATCTAAATTAGAAAATGTAAATTATATATAATTTTTATAAATGCCCTGGACGGGACTCGAACCCGCGACCTCCACTATTTAATCTATTGATAAGTAATTGTGGTGCTCTGATAAATACTAGTTGTATTCCTATTCCACTGAGCTACCAGGGCAAATGGTAAGATATTATCATCGAAAATTAGCTGTCAGTTTTTTTATATAACAAAATATTCCATATTACCTTGTTCATCGGGATTTACTGGTTCAGATTTTATAGTATTTTTAGTTTCTAAAACTTTATCTCTTCCATTCATAATTTCGGCGATAACATCATTTTGCACAATTTTTCTTTTGGTAGAGTCTTCATTTATGTCATGTAGATAGTTTCTGAAGTCGCATCTTTTTTTTCTGATAGGATCTTCAACTTTTACACCATTGACTTCTATTAATTTTCTGTTGCAATCGCCCATATTTCCCATAATATACTTACTAGATTTATTGATGAGAGTATCAACAATTGGAGTAGTTGATTTCAATTCCCATACCCCGTCAACAAATATATTTGCAAATTTGCCTCTAATATTGGGTATATAGATGCATCTATTTTCAGGAATTTCGATATACGTTTGTTTAACATATTCGGGTATAATTCTATTCATAGGTTCTTTTAGTATTTTAGCAATAGTTTCTTTACTTAATAGTTTTTCATTACCAAATCCATTAATAGTTATATTGACAGTATCTATCATTGTATTATTATTTATTGTATTATTTAGTGTGTTATTTGTTGTATTATTATTTATATTTACCTTATTTGAATCATCTATATTAGCATGTTTATTTGTTTTATGTCTATAATAGGAATTTCGGCATGCATATTGTTTGTCACAATATTCACATTCATATTCTTTTACACCATTATCTTTCTTATATTTACAAATAATAAATTGTTGATAATATTCATCATAATTTTCAATTATTTTATTAGATGACACATTTAAGTATATAGGTTTGCATATATTTTTATTCTTTAAGTGACTATTTATTCTTGTACACTCTTTGCCGCATCTTAAACATATTTTTGTCATTATAATATAATATTAGATATTTCTTTATATACTTTCCTTATATGGAAAGAATTTTTCAATTATTTACACATATGGAAAAATATTTTTAATACACAATCAATAACGAATACGATTATTTTATTTATATTTATATATGATATATGATAATAAAAATAAAATAATTCTATAACATTCCATTTTAATTCATTTTTCCAAAAATTAAAACTCTTCTATTACTTCTACATCACAAAATTTATTTTTTATAATTGTAATTATATTATGATACAAATTATTACCATAATATAAAATTATTACATAAATATATTTTTGTTATGATAAAAGGTAATATTACATTTAACTATTTAATAACCCTCAATCTAACTCAGTAAGCAATGATATATAATTGAATTACCATGAATTATTCAAATATTTAAGTACTATATATGATAAGATATTTATAACAGAATATATGTATATGGTTTAAATTAAGCTTAAAATATCATATTTTCTTTCCATTTGAGGAAAAATATTTATGAAAATGAATTAAAAAATTCATTTTTCAAATTTTTTCGAATAAACCATAAATTACATCATAAATATATTAAAATATTTTATTTATACAAATATGGTAATGGTGTGTGAATTACCATATGTTTTTAATAAAGTTTATTATTATATATGGTATGTATTATATTATATATTATATAAGTTATTATGATAAAAACCTTAATTTTTCTTTCACTATTGGAAAGATGGAATTAAGAGAGAGAGAGAATTTGGGGTAGGGTACAGGATTATGTAATCTCCAACGGCTGAATATTAAATTTAGGATTTTTGATTTTTTTTAACCCTTCTTTTTTTAAATTTCGAATCTCTCTCTCTCTCATAATTCCATCTTTCCAATATTGAAAGAAAAATTAAGGTTTTATCATAATAACTTATAATTTACTGTATATTTAATATACCATATATAATAATAAAATTTAATAAAACATTATATAATTCCATTTATTACATCATAAAATACAAAACTGTTATAATTTATGATATAAATGTGATCTAAAATATTAAAAAATATTGTTGTGAATTTTTTAATTCATTTTCATAAATATTTTTCCTCAAATGGAAAGAAAATGGCCAATATTAGACTAATTATAAATCATAGTCTGATAATCTCGTATTTATATATTACTATATATGATAATAAAAAAAAAAATAATTCCATATAAGTCAATAAATACCTATTTAGCATTAATATGACCATACCCTTACTGAGGATAAAATAATATCAGTATTAGATCATTTAAAATATTATCATATATATATAAATTCGTCCCAAAGCAAAGAAATTAAACTGACTCTTACTGACTCTTACTGACCTAATATAATTTATAAATAATTTATTACCTATTCCCTCTACTAATTTTATGAATTATATATCCAAAATTGTATAGTGCTAATCATGGAAGTATCTTTCATATTAAAGCTCTCCATAACATCCTCTGAAACTTTGATAAAATTATCCTTGTATTCCTTCGGCGGAAATGGTGGACAAACAAATGGCACCTCTTCTTCAGGAACATCAGGATATTCCCTTTGAAAATAATAGTCACGGACATTAATACATCCAATGGTAATGATTCTCCGTCCACCATTTCTCAACCATCTCTTCAAATGATAATATCGTCTCCAAGGCCAGACATACAATGCAGCTCCATTATTGACCGCTATCTTTGATATAGTATCATCGTCATAATTCGTATAATCTATCGGATATAACTCAACCTCCCAATCTCTACACTTAAGAGTATCTATAGCATATACCGTTTTACAACCCATCTTCTTTAGAACCATGGCGTTGTATCCACTACCAGTACCAATGTCAAAAACATGACGATTAGAGTATGCAATCATATCATAGAATGTACTATTTGATATTAAACAACTTACTACATGCGTACGAAGATGCACTATCGGATAATGATTAATACAATGTCTAACCTTACATCTCCTTATTGTTGGTATTCTAATCTCAGAATAATCCTCTATCATTTGAGCTAAATCTTCAATCATATTATACCAATTATGATATCTATAGTAACTCAATTGATCCTCATATTTTACAAACCATGTATACACTGGATTCATCAAACTTTTATAATAATATCACCATTTGATGTATTCAATTTTTTTTATAAAAAAATGATAGCTAAAATTTAATTCATAATAGTCTAACTCATGATGAATTCGTTTATAATATAAATTTAATAGATAGATGTAAATATATATGTCATTACAGAGATTTAATAACAATAATATTATAAATAATCATTCCAAAAAACTCATAGAATTCCAGAAAAATTTGGAAGATATACAAAAATTCGACAACAAACTCGAAAATAAAATAAAAAATCTCATAAATAACTTTAACGAAACTATCGATTCTATTAATCATATGTTTATTAACAAACAATTTGAAGTCAAAACTACTATCCAACACAATTTTAATAAGTATATCCTCCCCCGTAATCCTCACAGTTCCTCCAATTTTGGACAATCTATCACTCAAATTTCCGATAATATCGTAATTGTAAGTGACCCTCTAGCTAGAAATACTGGTTGTGTATACTTTTATCAAAAGAATCAATATAATAGTTATAAAGAAATTCAAGAAATCAAGCCTTCTAATATAACTAAATATTTTGGACAATCAATATCTATCAATAATAATATTTTGGCAATCACAGGGATTAATAAAGGAGAAAATAATTGTGGACATGTTTATATTTATTATAAAAATAACCATAATAATTGGGAAAAATATCAATTAATCGAAGTTCAGGAAGAAAATATTCAAAATAGTTGTATAAAAGTCTTAAATAATATAATTATGGCGACTTTTAATAAAAAATTTGTAATTATTGAGAAAAATGAAGATCGAGCTTGGGAAAAAATTCAAAATATTAATAATGTATCGCAATTTTCTATCCATGATAAAACTTTATCAATGATTATTAACAACGAAATCGTAATCTATGAAAAAAATCCCGAATGGAACGAAACTCAAAAAATATCTTTCAAAAATATTATCAATAATCTCTACATTTATAATGATAAACTATTAATCAATCATAATAATTCTACCGAACTATATGAAAAAGATAAACTAGAAAATTGGGGCAAAAGACAAACTTTCGATATTATCAGCTATGACTTTGCTATCAACCAAGATACTATCATTATTGCCGGTATACTTGGAGAAATGAACCCCCTTATCGCCTTCGGAGATGAAATATATAATGGTGTTTTATATATTTATAAAAAATATAATCATGAATGGCAGTTATTACGTAAAATGTCTATGGCAAATATGAAAACTCATTTAAAATTAAAACTTGATCTCTATGAAAATAATATTGTCTTCAGTAACTATTACCACGATTCATCCCATAAAGGCGAAATATATGTTGTTAAAGAGTCTTTAAGTAATCTAAAATGGAAAGGAGCTTTTTCGTCATATATGAATAAGATAGAATTACAAATAACAGGTGACTTTGCATCTGATAATCCAACACCCTATATTCGTTTAAATTGGCCTGATCTAAGATTGCCTAAGATACGTAATAATTTTTATTATAAAAATATACCTAATATCAGCATTAATATATATGATTTAGATAACGATTCTTACCGAAATGATTTGAAGGTAACTGATATAATGTTTGGCAATAATGGATTGAATTTTTATGTGAAGAATATTGATAAAATACCTTATAGCTATATCTTCTATATATCCATAAATTATCTGATTAATTAAAAAATTGAACAATATTTTTAACATAATAGAATTCTCACAAATATCAAAGAAAATGCCTTGCACATGCAATGATGAAACCCAAACCAAGAAAGTAATCTGTATATACTGCCATAGAGAAGAAACTCAACCAATGCCTCATCATGAGAGAGTTTCTGGATGTTCTGAACATCATGATAGTATTGCTATATGTTCTATGCCGAATCATATGTGTGATGGTTGTGAAGAAGCTGGTTTTTATTACGAAAGTTCTGGAGGAGGATTTTTTCCTAAAATTACTATCAAAAACAAACATAATCCTACGTTTTCTAAAGAACTTGGATTTTAATTGAAAAAATTGATTTAATATTTTTATTATAATATTTACTACCATAATATGACAACGGTATATGATTTAGAAACACTATTAAATTGTCCTGTATCACAATGGCATACGCTAACTCAAATAAACTTATTATCTAAAAATATTACCAATTTACCACCAGAGGTAGGACAATGGACCTCTGCACAAACGATTTATTTGAATGACAATCAGTTACAATCCTTACCACCAGAAGTAGGACAATGGATTGCAATAAATATTCATTTGGATCACAATCAGTTACAATCATTACCACCTGAGGTGGGACAATGGACGGCTGCACAAATGATTAATTTGTATGGCAATCAGTTACAATCCTTACCACCAGAGGTAGGGCAATGGACGGCTGTA
>SDBT01002513.1_pt1 | contig 32363 bp, 33 predicted proteins | sample 2277101 | NCBI WGS metagenome assembly SDBT01 (sample SAMN10404973, study PRJNA504765) | marine sediment metagenome | isolation source: marine sediment core GS10_PC15, 103 cmbsf | place: Arctic Ocean: Southern Knipovich Ridge | collected 2010 | reverse complement strand
TGAAAGACGAAAGCGAATCCGTCGGCGGCAACGCCGCCTATGCGCTGCGCAACGCCATGGGTCAAGCAGAGGTTGTCTTCGCGCTGCTGGCGGCCCTGACGGACGAAAGCGAATACGTCCGCGTCCGCACTGCCGATGCGTTGAGCAACGCCACGGGTCAAGCAGAGGTTGTCTCCGCGCTGCTGGCGGCCCTGAAAGACGAAAGCGAAGACGTCCGCGGCAGCGCCGCCGATGCGCTGAGCAACGCCACAGGTCAAGCGGAGGTTGTCTCTGCGCTGGATGCGGCCCTGAAAGACGAAAGCGAATACGTCCGCGGCAGCGCTGCCTATGCGTTGAGCAACGCCACGGGTCAAGCAGAGGTTGTCTCCGCGCTGCTGGCGGCCCTGAAAGACGAAAGCGAAGACGTCCGCGTCCGCGCCGCCTCTGCGCTGAGCAACGCCACGCTGACGGCCGAAGCTGTCTCCGCGCTGCAGGCAGCCCTGGAAGACGAAAGCAAGCGCGTCCGCTGCAGCGCCGCTTATGCGCTGGCCCGCCTCGCACGCCAGCCCACTGCTGCCGTGCTGCCCGATTTGCCCAGACAACTGGCCGCTAGTCTTGACCTGCCCGGCTTGGATGAATTCAGTACGTACGGCTATCCCAGAGACCGGCTGTATGAAGCGCTAGTAGCCGTAGCGCCAGGGCCGCAGGTAGGTTAGAAATGGCGAACAGTATGATGGCAAGGCCAATCATCGAGTGGTTATCGAGTGACGGAGCACCCCCCGCGAAGTGCTGTTGTAGCGCAATAATAGCCGCCTGTCAAATCGTCAGGCGGCTTTTGCTTTTGGGGGACTCAGTGCCGAAGATAACGCTCTATCCTGTCCAGCCCTTCCACTATGTTCTCCATCGAGTTTGCATACGAAAACCTGAGGTAGCCTTCGCCTTTATCCCCGAAGTCAATCCCCGGTGTCACCCCCACGTGGGCTTTCTCCAGGATGTCGAAGGCCAGTTTATATGAGTCATTTGAGATGTGCTTGGCGTTGACAAACACGTAGAAGGCCCCGGTGGGTTCGACAGTGATGCCAAAGCCTAGCTCCTTGAGGCGTTTGACTATGTATTGCCTGCGCTCGTCATAGATCCTCTTCATGCGGGCCACGTCTTCCCCCGCTTCTTGAAGGGCGGCGATTCCGGCGATCTGAACCACGGAGTTGGCAGAGATGAAGAAGTTCTGCTGCATCTTCTGGATAGGCCGGATGAACGGCTTGGGCGCAATGAGGTAGCCGAGTCTCAGCCCCGTCATGGCGTAAAGTTTTGAGAAACCATTGAAAACAAAGGCATTGTCCGTGAATTCCAGAATGGAGTGCTCTTGACCCTCGTAAACCAGGCCATGATAGATTTCGTCTGAGATGATGTAGGGCGAGAATTCGGCGATGGCCCTCATGCGGCCTTTGGACAACAGGTTGCCAGTCGGATTCGAGGGGGAGTTTATGAATATCCCCTTTGTTCTGTTGGTGATTTTCTCCTTGATCGCCTCCGGCCTGTACTGAAAGCCTTCCTCCTCGTAAACCGGTACCATCACCGGGACACCCTGCACGAATTTGATGAAGTTGGGATAGCAGGCATAATGGGGGTCGGAGACGATCACCTCGTCGCCTTCCTCCAGAAGGGCCGCAAACAGAAGAAACATGGCGGGGGAGGTGCCCGAAGTTATCACGATCTGGTCGGGATGCACCGATGCGCCGTATCTCTCGAAGTAGTGCTCACAAATAGCTTCTCTGAGCTTTAAATCACCGAGACTGTGGGTGTAATGGGTGTGTCCCTCTTCCAGGGCCTGGCAGGCCGCATCTTTGACGCATTGCGGGGTGTCAAAATCGGGCTCGCCCACCTCCAGATGGATGATATTGATGCCCTCACGTTCCATAGCGCGCGCCCTCTCCAGTACCTCCATGACGATAAAGGGTTTGATCTCTCTCGCTCGTTTGGCGATCATTTTGTATGCTCCTTTTCTATTTGGTGCGGCCCTTCATCACCACAGTCAAGACGCCACCAACAGCGACGTAGACTAGGCCAGCGGCTACGATCGAGAACTTCGGTATGGCGCACCAGCGAGCTACCACAGGCCACAATGCTTGCTGAGACCCCAGCAGAACCCGGATGAGGGCGTAGTTCTCCACGGCGTCTAGCAGCGCGGCGCCAAATTGCGCCCAGGCCAGGAGCACGCCCACTGACGAGAGAAACTCGACCCGTCGTGACAGACTACGGGTTACCAACACGCAGCCCAGGGCGATGCAGCTTGAGTAGGCGATGAGGAAGACGTAGTCAAGGCCGAGATTCAGGCCGGCGTAGACCCGGCCCGTCTGCCCCCACGACTCGACCATGCTCTGAGCCAGGGAGAGCTCTCCTGCAAGCTCGAAGGAGACGATGCCCAATGGTGCGACCTCGGTATTCAGAGGGCGGCCCAGGGCGTTCAGGCTCACCATTACGGCAAGCGTGAGGGCGAGAAGAGCCACAAACGCGCGCTTCTGCCCAGAAGTGGAGAGCCAGTTGAAGGGACGTCGGGTTGCCATTTTTCTCACTCCTTCTTGAAGGTGCCTGGCACTTGCAGAAGCCGCTACGCTTCCAAGTTTGACAGAAAATGCAAAGCCTGCCTGTCACAAAATCGTGTGGAACGACCAAGTTCAGGCAAAAGTGCCAGGCACCTGAGCAATTACATCACCGAAACCGACCGTCTGACTTCTTGCTCTGCACCCTCCCTTTGGCCTGTTCCAGCCAGCCCACGCGGTCGGCTCGAGGCTGATCGAACTCTGGTACATATGGCTTGATGTCCAGCAAGGGCGTTCCGTCGAGGATGTCCACGTTCTCAATGTGCAGGGTGTTTTGCTTGATGCCCAACAGCTTCACGATTGACAGCCCAATGGGGTTGGGACGCTTTGGAGCTCGGGTGGCGAAGACTCCGTGGGGCTGGGAATCCATGAAGGGAGTGACGACGAGCTTGGCCCCTTGGACTCGGTGAAAATGGTACAGCAAGATGATGTGGGAGAAGCCGTCCAGGTCCTTCAAGCCTTCGGCGAATTCGGGGAAGACCTCGACCGTGCCTCGAATCCCGGCAGCCCCTGTGGGTTGGATGGGCATACCCTCAATGTCTGTGAACGGGCTATGAATCACGCCAATTGGCCGATAGCTTATTTCCACAATCCAACCTCCAACCTACAATCTCTAACCTGAGGCCCCTCACTCCCCGCGGACCAGTATCACAAAGGGCATGCTGTCTCCGCTCCTCTGAAACGTTTGCGCTGGCCGGAAGCCTGCCTTCTTCCACACCCTCCGCGCACGCTGGTTGAACTCGGCTACCGTGACGCGAAACGAGATCGGCGAAAACGTGCGCTGGGCAAAATCCAGGATGGCGTTGACGTAGGTGAGGCCACGCCCTTGCCCCGTCAGGTCTGGCTGCACGCCCAGGCCGATGTCCAGCGCGGCAGCACTGTAGTCGCCCCCAGGCACCTGTCCATCAGGGCCAAAGCAGCAATAGGCCACCAGGTCACCATGCTCGTCGGTGACAGTGTGGTAGGCGTTCTGGGGGTCAAGAAAGAGCTGCATTTCCTTCTCAACATTGTCGGGAGCTATGTTGTAGATGTCATAGGGTGCATCGTAGCGCCACTTCAGGATGGCACGGGTGCCGGCTTCGTCCATGGGTTGGAATGTGAAAGGCATAGCTCTCGCTACCTTTCGATATCTACACCTCGCGCCTGGGCAACGGTAGGGTTCCGATCAGCTTCTCACTTTAGCAACGCCTTCACCGATTCAGCTTCTTCGGGAAAACTCTTGACCAGCCTGTTCTTCTTCAGATTCTGCTTTACTATCCACAGCATATCTGAGTCCTGCAAATCAACAAGCTGGGCCATGAACTCAAAGCCTTCTTTGGGAACTGCGCTGACAACAACACTCAACGTATAACCCAACGCCTTTCTCAGTATCCTGAAACCCTCGGACTTGCGCTGTTTGACTTTGAGCACTTGATCAATTATGTTCCTGTGCAGTTGCAGAGCCGAAAGGGCGATTCCTTCGTCTTTTAGTATGGCAGGTTCGGCCACCGTTGCCGCTGCTGCCCGCATCTCAAGCAAATCCCCGTCAGCAACCCATCCTTCCAATTCCTTCAAAGTGTCTCGGCTTCGTTGGGCCAGCAATCTTTGAAGCCCAAAGCACACAGCTTCTCTCATCCGCCATCTTGGGTCGCTTGCCAAGGCCCGAAGGGTCGTCAACGACTCTCCAAAGAAATCGGGAGAGGCCGAACCGATAGAGCCTATCCCGACAGCTCCACAGAAGGGAATGAATTCTTGCGGGTCGTTCACAGGGGCCTCGTCCGCCGAAATCGCGGTCATGGTCAGGCAAAACCCCCAGAGTTTCTCATCCGTTTTCTCAGCGTAGTCCTCAACCACCTCTGCAAACGCTGCTGCCAGTTCCAGATTCGCTCTTCGGCCGGGCAGATTGCTGTTGGATACGATGTAGCCTGTTAGTCTCTCGGCGTCACCAGTTTCAACGAACCCATCGAATAGGCCAATCAGATCTCGTTTGTGATTCTCTTTCTTGCTCATTTCACACTCCTAAGAGGTGCAACGCACTTTTCGAAGTGCGTTGCACCTGGCTATGACTGGTTAGCCACAAGGTGGAAGAAGTACCGCTGAAGAACCACTGCTGTGCCGTATTGAGACAAGTCATGCTTGCGTACGCCGAGGAATGAGCATGTTTCCAGCTCGTGCAATTCTGTCTCTTCTAGGGCTTCTCGGATCACGGCCTTGTCTGGGGATTCGCCCTTCTTGATGGTTCCGGCGGGCACCTGGATTCCGGCTTCAGGATACAGTGGATGGCTGAAGACCAGGAGCTTGTCTCCTCGTGTTATGTAGGCGACGACTTTATCAGCCATACCCAACCTCTCAAGGCTTGATGGCCCGCGTGGCGATGAAAATGTGCATGTAGTTCGCCAGTATATCGCCTTCCTCCTCGCCATAGGAGTCCTCGTAAAAGCTAGTGATCACGAAGCCAACGTCGAGTTGGCCGCCGATCTGATCCTCCAGGGTGTGGCTGAACTCGAGGGGAAAGCCTTTATCAATGTATCGCTCCCTTTCGCCTTCGCTCAAGCTGGTCAGGTCAGAGTAGGGGAGGGCGTACTTGACCTGAAGGACACCGGTGCTATCGGCGAGGTCGTAGTCAAAGAGATAAATCGCCGGATTGGAGAAGCCGGCCAGCAGCGCTCCACCGTGTCGCAGCACCCGAAACGCTTCCGCCCACACTGGCCGAACGTCGGGGACAAAGACGTTAGAGACGGGATGCACGATGAGGTCAAAGCTCTGGTCAGGGAACATCGAAAGGTCGGCCATATCACCTTCGATGGTGGTGACGGCGAGCGAGTCCCTCTCGGCGACGAGGCGGTCCTGCTCCAACTGTCTGGGCGAGTTGTCGAGGACGGTCACATTTGCCCCAGCCGCAGCCAGGATCGGCCCTTGCTGCCCTCCGCCCGAAGCCAGGCAAAGGACGTCGCGACCTTCCAAGTCGGGAAACCATTCCCTGGAAACCGCTTTCGTCGGCGTCAGGAAGATCTCCCATTGACCCTGTCTTGCGGCAGCGATAGCCTCTTTGCTGACTGGAACAGTCCATTGATTCCTGCGCTCAACTTCCTTGTTCCACGCCCTGCGATTGTACTCTCGAACATCCACTCACATTCTCCTTCTGCATGCTGGCTCAACAACGTTAGATTTCACCCCAGGTGTCATTGCGAGGCGCGCTGTTTGCGCCGAAGCAATCCCCCAGCGGCTTGGAGATTGCTTCGCTCTGCTCGCAATGACAAACGTAGCATTGTCCAGCTAATCCCGATCCCAGACCGAGACGAATCTATACCCATTCCGAAGTGAGCGAGTGAGCTCATTGTCGTCCACGTTGATGGTGGCGATGGCGGCGACGGTGGTTCCTTGCCTCTCCAGTAGTTCGATTGCAGCTTTGACCTGGGCGCCGGTCTCCACCCATTCATCTACCAGCAGGACTCTGGAGCCTGGCTGGAGGGCATCTCGTCTTATCTCCAGGGATTTCCTCTGGCCGGTGTAATCAACGAAGTAGGCCGTGTCCGCTCGAACGGGGAGCTTGCCACCCTTGCGAAGCGGCACGAATCCTTTCTCAGTCCTCATCGCGATGGCAGTGCCAAGAATGAACCCCAGGGCATCAATGCCGGCTACGCAGTCGAAAGCAACCGTGGCGCACATTCCTACCAGGTCATCAACGAGCGCTGAGAAGGCCTGGTAGTTGCCGAAGAGGGGGGTGACGTCATACCTCGATCCGTCCGTGGCAATGTCTATGAGGTCAAGGTAGTCTCGCATGAGCGCCCTTTCACCGCCGAGGGCGATCCGGCGTTTTCCTGAGGCTGTCAATGAGGTGAAGCACCGACAGAACAGGATGCCGACGCAACATGCGGGGGCCGGCGTACCGCATCACTGCCCTGACCTTCTCTCTCATGTCCGGCTTGTAGCAATGCACCGGGCATTTGACGCACCTGGGCTTGTTTTCCCGGAACGGACACTTGTCAAGACGAACCAGTGCATAGTCCCAAAGCTCCCTACATTCAGGGCAGAGTTCGTCCTTGCTCCCATGGTGATCGTGGCAGTAGAGGCGTATCATGGCCTCAATGGTTTTGCTTTCCCGTCGCATTCTAGGGTTGTGGCTGGACATGGCAAACACCTCTTGATGGTTCAATCCAGTTCATCATCGAAGGTTGTCATAGGACTCGACTTCCTCGCTTTTCACCACAAAGACACCAAGGCACAAAGAAAAGCGGCGTGGGTGGGGCCTCTCACGAAACTTTGTGTCTTTGTGTCTTGGTGGTAGGAAAGAATTTGCGCGAGGCTACCCCGGTAGCCGCATCCGCGCCACGAGTACCGGCGGGATCTCGCTGAAGTTCGCGCCCCAGGAGAGGTAGTCTCTCGTGGATGGATGATCCGGTGGAAACGCCCGCTCCTCCAGGCCGTCCAGCACGAACCCGGCGGCGAAGCCGGCGCCGAGCAATACCTGCAACGGCCGGTGGAAGATGAGCTGCGGTTTCGGCTGGCCTCGCATGGCGGCGGCGTGGGTCACCGTCGGGGTGATGTAGCTGAATATCTTCGCTGAGTAGATGGTGACGATGTCGCCCGCTCGATCCTCCATCTCGGCGACGAGGGCCATGTGGGGGCTGTTGAAGCAGGGATGGAGCACCGAGAAGACGAATCGCCCGCTGGGACGAAGCAGCCGGGCCAGGGCGCGCATCAGGGGCTCAATCTCCGCCATGTCGAAGAGGGCCATGTTGCAGATGGCAGCGTCGAACTGACCCGCGCCTAGCGCTAGCAGCGCGGCTTCGTTGGTGGCGTCCAGCACCAGGTACTCAATGCGCTCAGCATGCTCTGTCGCGCGCTCCAGCGCGTGGGCGATCATCTCTTCCGCAAAATCGAAGGCCACCACCTCAGCGCCCATGGCGGCCAGGCGTCGAGAGGTCAGGCCGTTGCCGCAGGCGATGTCGAGTACCCGCTCGCCTGGCTGCAATTCGAGCAGCCGCTCCGTGGCGGGCCATATCAGCACCTCCACGAAGTCGTTGCCCTCGCCCATGCGCTCATCCCAGAAGGCCGCGTTCTGGTTCCACGCCTCTCGCGTCTCTTCATTTGCTCGCTGTGAATCTGCGGTCGGCATAACACCCTCCTAGCTTGGCTGTTCCTCGATGCGTCCAAAAGCCTGGAGTGCTATCAAGGTGTTGAGGGTCAAGTGGCCGCGCCATTCAAGTTTGGCTTGCTCCCATGCATCTGGATAGAAGTCACCCCAGGTCCAGACCGGGTCCCATGTGCCTTCAGGGGTTTGATGGTCAATCTGGTAATCCAGGTGGGCCTGTAGATCATCCCAGAGTAGATCCGCGACGACGGACTGTGGCGACGACGCCAACTTGAGTGGGGTTATGCAATAGGAATCCCATTCCTGTGGGTTACGGCTGACGACGGCCGGGGTCACAGCGCGAATCCGTGTTATCAGGCGGCGCTTGAAGTGTGATGGCAGTGCCTCCGTCTCCGCCAGGCTCAAGGCATAGCTGAGGTCGTCTCCGCCTCCCGTCCCCAATGCTTTGATGACTTCAATATCTGTAACCGTGCCCTCGGTCAGGTCGCTGAGCCACTCGGCTGGCACGAGGGGTGCGAAATGATGGAGCAAGCCCACGATCTCGGCCCGTGGAATGATCAGAAAGCCATCGAAGGTGCGGGCCAGGCTGCCGTCTTCGTCGTGCCACCATCCGGCATGGGGGAACGCATTCGTATCGTGCGGCGCAACCCGCCAGACTTTGGCCTGATGATCAAACGTCGCCAGCAGATACGACACGGCTTGGCGGACCATCGGATGGTCTGCGGAGCACCCAAGTTCTTTGAGCATTCGCAGACCGATTCCAGTGGCCAGGGCTGATGAGCTTGGCGTGCGCAAGTCAGGTTCAAGCGCTCGTCCGAACCCGCCATCCTCATTGTGGAAGTGTGCCAGTTCGGCCATCACGCTCTCAGCAGGGGCTGCCTCGAACAGATGCTCGAACATCGCTCGGTCCAGCGGCCGGGCCTGCGTTTTGATGAACTGGCACGCTCGGTCAAATGCTTCGAGGCTTAGTTGTTTCATTGCCAAGGGCATAATCGTATTCCTACATATTCTCGTCTCCAAAGACGAACAGGTCCCCAATGGACTCTCGCAGGTAGTTGCGGCGAATCGCTTCACCAAAAACGTGGGCTACAGAAAGTACACGCAGTTTGGGATGGCGCTTCTCTGAAGGGATAGGGACTGTATCCGTGGTCACGATCTCTGTGATCTGAGGAACGGCGGCCAGCTTTTTGAGTCCCCCCCGTACGAATACCCCGTGGGTGCAGACTATCCACAGCTCTTCAATGCCGTCTCGGATCAGGAGCTTGCTTATTTCGAGGACAGAGCCGCCAGTGGCGATCTCGTCGTCAAAAATCAGGGCTCGTTTGCAGCCGCGCACTTGTTGACCCACTATTCCGCTGACATAAACTTCTGTGTCAGAAACCCGCTCCTTGTCCCCGGCTGCAACTGGCAGACCCAGGTCTTTGGCGAAGCGAGCAGCCGCCTTGGCGTGCCCCATATCTGGTGCGACCACAATTGTGCTCGACAGGTCGCGCTGTTGAAAGTACTGGATGAAGACCGGGCGGCTGCTGAGCGGGTCGGCTGGCACGCTGAAGAAACCGTGTACCTGCGGCGAGTGGAGCACCATGGTCATCACGTGCGTAGCCCCGGCTGTCTGCAGTAGATCGGCCACCAGCCGGGCGGTAATGGAGATACGGGGGGCATCTTTCTTGTCAGAGCGGGCGAAGGAGAAGTAGGGGATGATGGCGTGAACCTCTTTGGCCGACGCTGCCCGCGCGATGTCGAGCATCATCAGCAGTTCCACCAGGTGATCGTTCACGGGGGATGAGAGGGACTGGACAATGAACACCGCCCGCGAACGCGCGCTGGCGCCGAGTTGGATGTACAGGTTGTCGTTGCTGAATCTGGTGATCTTGGTTTTGTCGAGCGGTACGCCTAGATAGCTGGCGATATCAGCGGCTAGTTGGGGGTGGGAACTGCCACTGAAGAAGCGAACTTCGCTCGGGTTCATTGCCTCTGTTGTCATTCTTCCTCCGCACTACTAGGATTCGGACATCTCTCGGTACAGAAACCACGCTCCTTTGCGGTCTCCGGCTTTCCTGGGCGCTCGATCGTAGTACAGATCGAAGACTTGATCGGTATGGGTGCGGACTCGGTAGTAGTCCCGTCCCACGCCCCACGAACCGCGACGCGCGGCTGTAGCGGCGTGTTCGGGGCGCATATTGACCGCCATGCGACCCCGACGGCCATAGTCGTGCCATTCGCTCAGTTTCTCGATGATGCGGTAGGTCACGCCTTGCCAGACAAACTGGTCAGGGCAACCCGGCTTTTTCTCCAGCGTCGGCGGCTGGTCGAACTGGGCCTCTATGGGTTCAGCGATGAACCGCAGGGGTTTGATGTCCATAACTATTCTAGCTCGTTTGCGACAGTTGCACGTTCCAGAATGTTGTACTTACTGCGAGGGCGGCTTTTCCAGAGTCGAAGCGACAGATAGGTGATAGTCTTCTCCCATCTATGTTAGCTCAAAATCAAGTATCATTCGCGTGTGCTCGGAGAAATACGTCTTCTTTCTTTCGATTAGCTCGCTCATGATTGCTCTCATGTACGCTCTCATTGCCCAACTGGCTGCTGGCATTACTTCTACAGCCTTGTCGACTATACTTTGCTGATCTTCTTCGGGCAACAAGGCGGCGTTCCAGGCCACGATGGCCAGCATCAACAGCTTTCGATAAGCTTCTTCCGTGCTGGCGGATTCGATGCACGGTTCTATAAAGGCCGTCAGCACCTCAGACATCTTCACTTCTCCGCTCGGCTCAATAACAAACTCTTGCCCTTGAAGGGGCCCTTGCTCCAGCTTGCGCTTGAGGCCCTCCAGCGGTTTCTGCCTCCGTTTGCGCCTACGTCTTTGCCTTCGTTTAGCCTTCCTGGATTTTGATGAAGTCATTTTATCCTCTATGGTTTAGGCGGCAGTTGGCATACAAATTCGCCCTTCCACGTTTCCCAACCCGCTCAATCACGCCTATCTTCCACAAGCAGTACGCCATCTTCTGCGCCAGCTTCCGCCGACAGTCAGTGGCATCCGCCAAATCTTCCGTCGTAAACGGTTCCCTCAACCCCATCGGGAGAAGGACACTGATGTCCGCTGGCGTCCCAAACAATCTCCGTTGCACCACCCCCAGCAAGCGGCGCTCCTCCGTCACCCATCCTCGTCGCCGCCACTTGCGCTTTCCCTCGTACCGTCTCACCTCCTCCTCTTGAATCAGCAACACCTCCAGCGAGAAGTTCGGGCTCAAAAGCAGTTCGGGAAAGCTGACCAGCTCCCAGAATACATCCTCTACCTTCCCCCGCTTGGGCGATTTCCGCCGGCTCGTTGGGCCGCTTCCATCCGCGGCCAGCTTAACGATCCACTTCTCCTGGGCGATCGGATACACTAATCGCACCGGATGAACGCTCGTTAATTCTATCAGCTTCGACTTTATGGACGCGAAATTGCCAGTCTGAATCTCTACCAAAAGGTCGCCCTGCACTACATCAATCTCAAAACCAGCGACCGATACCTCAAACCGGTCTTCGGGTCGTGCATACCACTTCTTTAGCGCGGCATGAAGCGGTTTTTCGTTCAGCAAGCCGATGCTGTTTGACATTCCCTGTCATTCCCGAGAGACAACGGTGACCTGACTTCCATCCGCTGCGGCCCAACAACGATTATGCCGCGATTCTTCCGCCTGAAACGTCGTGCAGCAATGGCGCAAACGGAGTGCGGCTTCGACGTGATCCCTTGGCCTGCGGCTCTCGGCTCGAAGGCTCAGGTGGAGGATGTGGCCGCCAGGCAACACTACAGCGGATTTGGAATAGAACAGATGGCCTGACGGGAACAATCCGTTTGTTTCTTGATCCGTTGTAGTGAATAGCCACCTACTCCCGCCGCGCCAGCTTGGCCAACAAGAGCACCAATCCAGCCACCGCCCCCGCTACTGCGCCAAAGATGGCCGACTCGCGTGGGCCAAAGGCGGCGTTGACGGTTCCTTCCACCTGGCTGGCGAGCAAAAACACTACGCCGCTGTTCTCGGCTCTCACGTTGCGGGCCATCATCACTACCGCTCCGCTCTGCTCCATCGTCACGTCGCCGCGAGCCAGCAGCAGTTGCGCCCCTGATTGCTCCATTGACACGTTGCCTTCGGAAAGAAGCACACCCGCCTGCGATGCGGTGAGGTTGGCCGTCTGCGTCTGGGCTAACATGACGCCGCCCTGGAGCATCTCCAGGTGGTCCACCTGGGCCTTCACCACCCCTCCCTGTCGGATAACCAGGTTGTCGGCGGTGATGGATTGCGCTCCTGCCTGCCGCAACGTGACATGGGTCGCCTGCACGTTGCGGGCTCCCCCCTGGGTGATGTTCACCGTCTCAGCGGTAACGTCGCCCATATCGTCCCTCTCCTGCTCTTCCACTTTTTCACCTCCGTGAGCGTTTTTGGTTTCGTTGTCCATTGTCTGACCTCCCTTTCATCTCTCTTTTATCAACGTGTGATTCACGTTTCACGCCTATTTTATCACGGTATGAGGCCACGGTCAAGCCTGTTGGTCGGGTGGTTGGTGGTCCTTCCACCCTCCAACTTCCAACTTCCAAACTCCTGCCCCCGCCACGACCAGGAACCCTGCGACCGTCAGCCACAGCCCCCAGCCGATGTGGATGGGCTGGCCGTACACCCTGTCCAGTGCGCTGCGGATGGAGAGGAATTGCCACAAAGGGGGGATTGCCCCAGCGAGGGAGACGACTATCAGCAGGCCGGCCACTACGGCCCTCGGCAGACGTTCGTGAGCCTCAGTCGAACGGCGGCGATAGAGCAGGGATGCCGCGATGACGGCCAAGCAGCCTGCCGCCATTGAGAATTGCCGACCAAATTCGTCTGAGCTTAGAGCCTGGAGGATGAACGGGTAGGGGGGCAGGACGATGATCGCTAGCACGACGGCAGTCATCACCATGATCGTTCTGGCCCACAGGGGATAGCGCCAGAGTCGGCTGCTGCCTATCAGGGCCAGGCAAAGGGCCGCAGCCAGAGGGGGCAAGTAGAAAAGCTCGCGGATCATGAATTCGGTGCCGGCCCTCACGCCAGGCAGGAATTTGACAAACTCGGCCATGTCCAGCCCGCTCAGCACCAGAGCGGCCGTCTTGTGATTCACCCAGGGGCCCCAGTAAGCAACTAATACCAAGGCGATTCCCAGAGGAGCAAAGCTCTTCAACATCCACGTTTCACGCTTCATGTTTCACGTCCTCACGTTTCACTACTTCTAAAACACAAAAGTGAACGTCAGATCATTCACATTGGTGTTGGTCGGCCCGGTGATGAGCAGGTCGCCCAACTGCTGGAAAAAGTGGTAGGAGTCGTTGTCGGCCAGGTACTGAGCGGCCGACAGGCCTGCCTCCTGAAAGAGAAGCGACGCTCGCCGCAGGGTGGAGCCGTCGGCGATGGCGCCAGCCGCATCGGTAGGGCCATCGGTGCCGTCGCTGGCCAGGGGGATGATCATCACGTCCTCCAGACCGTCTATCTCCAGGGCCGCGCTGAGAGCCATTTCCTGGTTACGGCCTCCCAGGCCGCGGCCACGGACAGTGACTGTCGTCTCCCCGCCGGCCACCACGCAGGCTGGCCGGGCCAGCGGGCGGCCCGAATTGAGAATCTCCTTGGCGATGGCGGCGAAGACCTTGGCTACCTCTCTGGCCTCGCCCTCGACGAAGGTGGAAAGCAGCAGCGTGTGGAACCCTAGCTCTTCGGCTTTGGCAATGGCAGCCTCGGCGGCGACTTCGTTGCTGGCGATGATCAGGTTGTGGGTTCGGGCGAAGGCATCAGCGCCCTCTTTGGGTGTCTCCGGGATCAGACCCTCCATGCCCCGCCGCAGCCGCTCGACGATGGGCCTGGGGAGCTCTTCGAGCAGGCTGTATTTCTCGATGACGCCGTAGGCATCGGCGAAGGTGGTGGTATCTGCCACCGTCGGCCCGGAGGCGATGACGTCCAGCGGGCTCCCCACCACGTCGGAGAGGATGAGGGAAACGATTTCGGCGGGGTAGGCCAGGCGGGCCAGGTTCCCGCCTTTGGTCTGGGAGAGGTGCTTGCGCACGGCGTTGATCTCGTTGATGGTGGCTCCACAGCGCAGGAAGGCATCGGTCAGCGATCTCATGTCTGCCAGGGTGATGCCTTCTACGGGCAAGGTCATCAGAGCCGACCCCCCGCCTGAGATGAGGCAGATGACCAGGTCATTGGCTGTGGCTTTACGGGCCAACTCCGCCATCTGCTTCGTCCCGGCCATTCCGGCGGCATCGGGGATGGGGTGGCCGGCCTCGTTGAGGCGAACGATCTCGGTCTCGGCTCCATAACCGTACTTGACGTTGACCAAGCCGGCGGTCATGCGCTGACCCAGGATCTCCTCGATGGCTTGGGCCATGGAGCCGCTAGCCTTACCCCCGCCGATGACGTAGATGTTGCGGTAGCGGCTGAGATCGTAGGTGCGCTGGCCTATGTGCAAGGTCTCGCCTGAGAGAGATACCTGGCGATTGGTGGCATTGATGGGGTCAACTGCTTCCAGGGCCGTGGACAGGACGGCCAAGGCCCGCTCTCGTCGTTCTCTTGTCTTGCCGCTTTTGAGTACTTCAGGGTTAAAGGGAGTCATCGTTGTCGCCTCCTCGCTATATTCTGGCAGAGAAGAGTTGGGCGATGACGCCGGCCAGGGGCGGGAATATCAGAGTGGAGAGGTACCGCGCCAAAGTGACCCTGGTCCCGATGATGCTCATCTCTAAAGGCAAGCGGCTTACTGACCAGAGAGACCAGGCGGTGACAAAGCCCACGATGGTGCCGATGCTTGCTCCGGCCTCGTAGAAAGAGGCAACGATGGGGAAGACGGAGTAGGGCGAGCCTGGCACAATGCCACCGGCAATACAGCCCAGCAGGATGCCCTTGAATCCTGCCTGAGCTCCTAACCATTGGCTGATCAACTCCTTGGGGATCAGCACCCGTGCCAGGCCGGCCACGGCGAAGGAGGCTAACAAGAGGGGCAAGTTGTCCCAGATGGTCTGGGCGCCCAACCTCAAGCCAGCCAGGTGAACACCGTCTCGAAAATAGGCAACGACGGTCAGAATCACGGCCAGAGCGATCATGATGATAGTAGTTGTGTTCATCTTCTTCACCTCACACTCTCCTCGATAGTTTTTCTCCAATCGTGCAACGCCTGGCAGTGAGCCTGGAACGCCAGGTCTGTCGGCAACTCGGCGGGCGCGAAAAGACCGGCCTCGCTGGCATCATCGCCGGCCATCAGCTCTCCGCCTACCACGTGGGCAGAGTAGAGGACGAGGACCAGATGCCCGTAGAAGTCGCTGTTGACAGAATACACGCCCAGGAGGTCATCCAACTCCACCTCCAGGCCCGTCTCCTCGCGGCACTCGCGGATAGCCGTCTCTTCGATAGTTTCGCCGTACTCGGTGAAGCCTGCCGGCAGTGTCCAGGAGCCAAGATGGGGCTCAATCCCGCGCCGCACCAGGACGACTCGTCCCTCGGCCTCTATCAGCGTACCTGCGGCCACTTTGGGGTTGATATAAAAAATGAAGCCACACTCCTGACAGACCAGCCGCTCTCTCTCGTCAATCATCTTGGGGGCCAGCCGGCCAGCACAGTGGGGGCAGAACTTGGGCATTAGGATGTTTTGTTCGCTAGATTGCATTTTGGGTTACTGGATATTGGATATTGCCTCATACAAGCTTAGGAGCTTTGCCGCTGTCTTTTCCCAGGTAAACTTCTTCGCTTGCTTCATTCCCTTGACGATCATCCCCTCCCGCAGGGCAGCATCTCCCAGGACCTGTTTCATGGCCTCGGCCAGTGCCTCCACGTCTGTGGCCTCCACCATCAGCCCCGCCTCACCCACAACCTCAGGCAGGGAGGAGGCGTCGGAGGTTATCACCGGCGTGCCGCAGGCCAGGGCCTCCAGGGGCGGCAGGCCGAAACCCTCGTACAGGGAGGGGAAGACGAACAGGTCGGCCAAGTTGTAGATGGCTGGTAGGTGCTCGTCGGCCACGAAGCCGGGGAATATGACCTTCTCTTCCAGGCCCAACTGCTCGACGGTGGCGAAAATCTCCTCGTAGAGCCAGCCCTTGCCCCCAGCGATGACCAGGTGCAAATCGCAAATCGCAAATCGCAAATCTGCAAAAGCCTCGATGAGATGGATGAAGTTTTTGCGGGGTTGCAGGGTGCCCAGGCCAAGAATGAACCGGGGAGGCAGGCTGTATCGCTCTCTCACTCCTTGCAAGTGGGCCTGATCCTCGATGGGACGGAAGCGCTCTTCCACCCCAGGATAGACCACCTCGATTCTACTGGCATCCACGCCCAGCAGCTCCACCAGGTCGTCTTTGGTGCTCTGCGAATCGGCCAGCACCAGATCGGCTCGATGCACGGAGCGGGGAACTACTTTGTTCAGATAGGCCCGCAGGTTGGCGTCGGCGCACTGGGGGTAGCGAATGAAGGAGAGGTCGTGGACGGTGACCAGGGTCTTGGCCCGTCGCACCGGCGGCAGGACGAAGTCGGGCGAGTGGAAGATGTCCACCGGGCCGGTGACGAGCTCCACCCAGAGGGGCAGTTGCAAGCGATGCCACAGGATGACCAGGGCGCGATCGGAGAGGGGCACCGCACGCATCTGAAAATTGGACGGCCAGGCGGCCGTGTCCGTTAGCCGCTGCCCCCCCGTCGCTGCAAACAGGACATAATCGTGGCTTCGGTCGAGTTCCGCCAGCGCCCTCACCAGCTCTCGTGTATAGCGACCGATGCCCGCCCCCTGGCGAACCGCCGCTGTGTAATCAATGCCGATGCGCAATGCTAAATCCCCCGGAAGGTCCAAAGGCGATTGGCGCTGAAGTTCCAGAACAGTACTATGATGGTAGCGATCGCTTTAGACAGGTTATAGGCCAGCTTGTAGTGGGCCAGGCCAATGCCGAGAGCCAACGTTGCCATCGGAGTTGCCAACGCGCCCGCCTCACCCAGCACCCAGGCATCCAGGCTGAGGAAGATGGCCTGGTTTAGCAGCAGGCCGACGATGTTGACCAGGACGAACTGGGCGAGTAAAGGGGCGATGGGCCTGTCCTTCGATTCGGGAAACGTCCACAGCCTGTTCCAAACGAAATTGCTGATCACCGCCACCGAGAACGAGCAAGTGTTGGCCAATATCTTGCTGAAGCCGAAGGCAAGGATGAGCAGATTGAGGCCGCCGAAATCAATCACCGCCCCCAGCGTGCCCACCACGGAAAACTTGAGAAAGCGGGTGATCTCTTTGGAATTGGCGCGAGCGAAGTTGACGGTTCTAGATAGGGTATCGTTGTTTTTCATGATATGTTTCATGTCTTCACGTTTGACGTTTGCCGTTTCACGTCTTCACGTTTCACAGTTACAAACAGCAATCCTAGCAACATAGCCACATGCAAGTACATGTTGTGCACGTAGAGGTTATCGAACAGGTTGTGCACCGAGAGGTGGGTCAGGACGCCTAGGATGCCGGCCGCCACCCCTCGCCAATAGCCCTCTGTTGTTCGGACGACCTTCCAGGCTTGCCAGAAGGCCGCTCCCCAGAGGACGATATAGGCCGCCAGGCCGATCAGCCCTGCTTCAGCGGCGATGTTCAGGTAGTAGTTATGGGCGTGGCCCAGTGGTTCCGTCCAGCCTGGCAGGGAGTAGGCCGGGTAGACCGGCTCGTAGTTGCCGATGCCCACTCCCAGCCAGGGCCGGTCGCTGAACATCCCCCAGGCGGCCTGCCAATGAGCCAGCCGCTCCACCACGGCGTAGTTGGCATCAGTCAGTTTGACTCCCCGCACATCGAGAGTATGCAAATAGGGGAGGAAGTCGGTGAGGCGCTGAACAATGGTCTGAGGCAGCGCTTGAAAGCTTCCCATCAGCAGCACCGAGGCGATCAGCAGACAGACCAGGGCGAAAAGAACCGCCGCTCGCCGGCTGTACGCTAGAATCATTATAGTGAAAGCGGCGGCAAAGCCTAGCCAAGCGCCACGAGACCAGCTCATGATCAAAGCGATCCCCATGGTGGCGAGGCCGAGGATAGCAACTGGTAGATTCGTAGATTCGGGATTAGTGGATTCGTGATGACCCCACGAATTTACGAATTTACGAATTCCGAATGTACGAGTTCCCAACAGCACGCCACAGGCCAACGGCAAAACCAGCCCCAAATACCCCCCATACGGATTAGGCTGCTCGAAAGTGCCGTAGGCCCGCACGAAGCGGCCGAGGACGATGAAAGCCTGCGGCCCCACGCGGCCCAAAAACTGGTAGAAGCCGAGAAGGGCCTGGCCAATGCCCGCCAGCAGCATAAAGGTGACCACGACTGGGGCCTGCTTCTTCTCGATGACGTTGACCACAAAGAGGTAGACGCCCAGCACCTCCAGCCACTTGAGAATCTCTTTGAGGCTGTATTTCAGCGAGAGGGCTCCCGTCAGCGATAGGAGGATAGCTCCCAGGAAGATGAGCAGGGGCAGAAGCAGCGGTGGGTGAATGGCCTTGATCTCTCTAACTGCGACCATCCTGGCCAGCCAGGCCGCCAGCACCAGTCCCACCAGTGCCTCCGCTGCCCCCACCGTGAAGCCGCTGATGGCGATTTCCCTGACCGATCCGAAGGGCACGGCGAGGATCAGGAGATACAGACCATACTCAGGGTGGACCAGGGTGACCAGGAAGACGATACCGCCCAGGATCGCACCTCCCGCCAACGTCAGGGGCAGGAGAGCGATGATCAGGCCGACTGTCAGCACAATCAGCAGCAGGGCCGCGTTGAACAGTGGGCTGCCCCAACTGAGGTCGGCGCGTCTGGTAAGCGCCGTTGAGATTCTTAAGTTAGACTCGTCGCTTAAACTCTTCAAGTGTCTTTCGCAGTCCTTCCTCCAGGCTGACCTGGGGCTGCCAGTTCAACACCCGTTTGGCCTTGCTGATGTCCGGGCGGCGCACCTGGGGATCATCTTTGGTGCGCTCGTCGGTCGGGGCGATGAAAACTATCTCCGATGAGGAGCCAGAAACCTCCAGCACCTGGTGGGCGAATTCGAGGATGGTCATCTCATTGGGGTTGCCCAGGTTGACGGGGTAGACCTCGTCGGACAGGAGCAGGCGATAGAGGCCCTCCACCAAGTCGGACACGTAGCAAAAGCTGCGGGTGCGGGAGCCATCGTCGTATATCGTCAATGGTTCGCCCCGCAGGGCCTGGGTGACGAAGTTGCTCACCACCCGGCCGTCGTCTGACCTCATGCGCGGGCCATAGGTGTTGAAGATGCGTGCAATCCGCGTGTCCACGCCATGATAGCGATGGTAGGCCATAGTGATCGCCTCGGCGAAGCGCTTGGATTCGTCGTACACCCCCCGCGGTCCCACCGGGTTGACGTGGCCCCAGTAGTCCTCGCGCTGAGGGTGCTCCTGGGGGTCGCCATAAACCTCGGAGGTGGAGGCCAGGAGGAAAGTCGCTTTCTTGGCCAGAGCCAGCCCCAGAGCCTTGTGGGTTCCCAGAGCCCCCACTTTGAGGGTGGGGATTGGCTTCTCCAGGTAGTCCACCGGGCTGGGCAGTGACGCCAGGTGGAGAATGGCGTCCAGGTGCCCTTCCACATAGACATAGTTGGTCACGTCGTGCTTGATGAACGAGAAACCGTCCCGGCCTGCCAGGTGAGCGATGTTATCAATGGTGCTGGTGCTCAGGTTGTCCATGGCGATGACCTGATGCCCTTCGGCCAAGAAACGATCGCAGAGGTGCGAGCCGATGAACCCGGCTCCGCCTGTAATAAGGATACGCATCATAACCTCCCTGGATTCGGATTAAGCGGTAGTATACAACAAAGAGCCGATAGCGTCAATCTGATGCAAGGCTTTCGACTTTGGTTATCATTCCCAGTGTTAAAAAGAACACGAAGGCCAGGTCTACCAGAAAATACGAATTATCAATCAGGCCGTGGGCCAGAAAAGCCACCATGCTGGCTATTAGCCCCAGGAGCAGGGCCTTCAGGTCGCGGTCAGCCAGTTGACGATATAGGCGCAGGGCTTTCCTGAAGAAGGCGAATTGCAGCCACCCGATGGCGATCACTCCCAGGATGCCCAACCGCGTCCAATAGTCCAGGACGATGTTGTGGGGATGGGAGAGGTCCAGCTCCTCCCAGGCTTCGGGCAGGACGTAACGAGTGCGGTACTGGTAGAGGAAGTTGTCCAGACCCACGCCGAACAGAGGGTGGTCGCGGATCATGTTGAGACTTCCTTGCCAGAGCTTGAGGCGCAGGAAGGTAGTGCCGCTTTGGGTGTTGAAGAGGGAGGCCAGTCGCTCGGTGCCGATGAGGGGCAACAGGCTCAGAGCAATAACCAGGATGACGAGTAATGCGATAAGCAGCGCCCTTCTCCCCCGCATCAGGCCCAGGAAAATGAAAGCGGCTGGCAGCCCCAGCAGCCAGGCGCCGCGAGAATAGGTCAGATAGAGGCAGAGGGCGACTGGCAGCGCGATCAAACAGTAGACGGCCCGTCGCCGAAGGGAGCTGCCAAACAGGGCGACAGCCGCCAGGATGGGCGCGATCCGGCCCAGAAACAGGCCCAGGTTGTTTGGTGAGCCGTAGACGCCGTGGATGCGGCGCACCCCCTCGGCGGTGATGACGTCGCTGGTGAAGAAATACTGGTAGAGGCCCATGAAGGAAACAATGACCGTGGCCAAAATCAGGGCCCCGACGATGCGCCAAAGATGGCGTTTCTCCAAGCGGCTGGCCCTCAGCAGGAAGTAGAAGAGGGCCGATTCGAAGACCACCACACGAAACTCTCGCATGGCCACACCGAAGTTCTCGGCGATGAGCAGGGAGAAGGCGCTGAGGGCGACGAAGAATAACACGGCGAAATCGAGGCTCGAAAGCCGATACTGGAAGCTGAAAGCTGGAAGCTGGAAGCCGGTTTCCAGTTTCCAGTATTTAGCTTTCAGTATCCAGGCAGCGAAGCAGAGCAAAATCAGGATCTCCACCGTTGAGAGGGCCATGCCCAAAATGTGCTTGGGGTAGAGGTAGAAGGGGATGGAGAAGGTCACCAGTGCCAGGCCGATGTCCAGGCGCAGGAAGATGGAGATCGCCAGGAGAGCTAGGGCTGGGAGGCTCACAACGGGCCTGGGGGATAGGTAGAAGGCCAGGGCAGTGGCGATGGTTATGGCCAACTGGAGACCCTCGGGCAGATCGTGATAACGGTCTGCGAATTGCTTCAACTGGGAGCAGGCAGCAGGGAGCAGGTGGCGGCTGACGGCCAACTGCCTGCTGATGGCCACGAGAAGCCCCACGGCGCAGATTCCCAGCAGCGCCCATGCCAGCCAATATGGCTGGTGGTTCGGCTCGCGGGCTACGGTCCAACTGACGATGGCCCACTGTCCCCATCCCCCCTCAGCCACCAGCTCAGCTTCGTGCACCTTGTCGGCCAGGCCCGAGGCCAGGGTGACGGTCTCTGTGCGGCAGAGGGGATCGTGGAGGACGAGGTAGGAGCGGCCCTGGCTATCCCGGGGCAAGCCATTGGCTGGCTTCCCATCAACGGTCACGTAGAGGATTCCCCAGAAGTCGCCCCGCCGCACGGTCAGATCAAGGCGCGTGCCTTTGAAGGGGATGACCAGGCTGTCGCCGGTCTTACCGATGTCGGCTCCCTGGGGGGAGAGACGCCAATCCCCCAGATAGCGGGCTGTGTAGTGATCGGCTGGATAGCGACCTGGGTAGGCTACGGGCGCGGCCGTGGCCAGCTCCCGCAATCGTTGGTAAACGAGGCGCGGTTGCCGCTGCTGGTCCACCAGGGCGAAGCCCCAGTGCGGGTCGTCGGGGGGGGCATCGGGCTGGAAATGGGCCACAGCCAGAACCCCCAACCAGGGCCACTCGTCGCGGGCACGCTCAATGGCGGCTACGGTGTATTGAGCTTGCTCCTCCTCGCTCACCTCCCCCCAGATGGAAGGTTGACCCTGCCAATCAGGAGGCAGGGCATTCCAGCCGAATTCCACCGCCCAGACGGCCTTGTCCTCGTCGCCGCTAGCAACCATGACCTCGCGCACAAGTTGGGCTCGTGAAAAGTTGAGGAGACCCAAGCGTGCTTGACGGTCATCGGGGCCTGTGTCGAAGCCATAGGGCTTGACGGCTACGATGTCGAAGTAATCGTCGGCTCCGGCAGCGTACAGACCTCGCAGGAAAGCCACCTCGTTCAGGTTGAGAGGGCCGCCCTCGCTGTTGGGGGCCAGGCCAGCCGTCAGGACGGTGGAAGTAGGGTCGGCGGTTTTGACCTGAATGTAGCCCTCCCGCAGCAGGCGGGCATAGTCGGCTGGGTCTACGTAAGCGTTACCCCAATGGGAGCTGAGATTGGGCTCGTCCCAGATCTGATAATAGTCGATTCCCTCTCGATAGCGCTCGGCGAAAGCCTGGGCGAAGAGGCCGAAGTCGGCCACCTCCTGCGGCGGCGAGTAGCGGTCAGCCGCTCGTTGGGCCCACTCAGGCGAGGTGTCTAGCACGGCGATGAGGTCTAGATCGTGCTCCCGAACCGCGTTCACAATTCTATCCCAGGCAGTCCAGTCGTATTGACCAGCTTGGGCTTCGATGTCGGCCCAGGGGAAGGTTTGGCGCAGCCATTGGAAGCCGCCGCCCTCGATCAGGGCTAGAGCCTGTTCCAGTTCTGCTTCATCGTACTGTTCCAGGGCAACATTTACGCCGAAGGGATTCACGGCGGCTTGAGGTACATTCGGCGGAAGACCGTCGCCCTGCTTGGTCCACACGACAAAAGCCAGGAAAGCGACGATGACCAGACCCAGGGCGCAGAGAATCACACCCAGAGCTGATTTCCAGGTTTTGCCTTTGGAACGCGAACCTCGGTTGCTGTCTATCTCGACCGGGAAAATCGGGGCCATCCCTCTGTACCTCTCTCATAATCCTACCACAAACTGCCTTTATCTGCAAACAAATGCGGTGGCTTGACGAGAAAGAGAAAATGCGTTACAATATCGTTGGCTTGAGGGCTGACGTACAGCTTGTCACTAATCAGGAAGTCAAAGGAAGCGAGGAGGAAAACATGGAACAAATTGAACTCAAAACGCAGAAAAGAAAAGTGCTTGGCAAGAAGGTGAAAGACCTGCGACTTGAAGGACTCATTCCCGCCGTGTTGTATGGGCACGAGACCGAGTCGCTTCCCCTTCAGGTTGAGGAACGGGAATTGAATCGTGTCTTGGCCCAGGCTGGGGGGCATCGGTTGATCGCCCTGAAAATCGGCCGGGCCAGAAAACGCCAAATGGCCTTGGCCAGGGAAGTGCAATGGGATGTGATCTCCCGTAAGATCATCCACGTTGATTTCTACGCCGTGGTTATGACCGAGAAGATCACCACAGAAGTGCCTTTGGTCTTCGTTGGTGAGGCGCCTGCGGCAGAAGCAGTAGGGGTCATGGTGTTGCAGGGTCTCGACGAGATAGAGATAGAGTGTCTACCCGGCGATCTGATCGAGGCCATCGAGGTTGACCTGAGCGGACTGGAGGAGATAGACCAGGCCATCTACGTCAAAGATCTTCGAGTGCCGCCTACTGTGGAAATCCTGACCGACGCCGAGGAGATAGTGGCCAAGGTGGGTTGGGCCGCCGCGGAAGAGGTGGAAGAGGTGGTGGTGCCAGTCGAGCTGGAGGAGGTGGAGGTCATCGTCAAGGGCAAGGAGGAGGTAGAACCTGGGGAGGGAGAATCTGAAGCAAGATATATGAGCTGAAGCATAAGCGAGCAAAGAGGTGAGGGCTTGCCCTCACCTCTTTTGTTTTGCGCTGTTCTCTCGGAAATGAGTAACGAGTAACGCGTCAACGAGGTACCCGTTGCCTCGTTGCCTTGTTGCCTCATTGACTTGGCCATAGCCTCCCTGATCCGCTCCAGGGCTTTCCGTATGTTCTCTACCGAGTTAGCATAAGAGAAGCGGACGAAGCCCTCACCGTACTCGCCGAAGGATGTGCCAGCGAGGGTGGCCACGCCGGCTTCGTTGAGCAGGAAATCCTCCATCTCCTGGGAACTCTTGCCCGTGCCCTCAATGTTGGGGAAGACGTAGAAAGCGCCTTTGGGCCTCAGGCAGCGGAAGCCGGGAATCTGGTTGAGGCCGTCCACGATGACGTCCCGCCGTTGGCGGAAAGCCTCGACCATCTTCTTAGGCTGGTCCTGTGGCCCCCGGAGGGCCTCGACGGCGGCCCACTGGCTGTGAAGGCGGCGGTGCAGGAGTTGGAGTTAGTCATTAGATTGGACACCTGCACCGCCAGCCACTGGGGCATCACCCCGTAACCCAGCCGCCAGCCTGTCATGGCGTAGGTCTTGGAGAAGCCATCGAGAATGATAGTTCGCTCCTCCATGCCGGGGAATTGAGCGACGCTGGCGAACTCCCCCTCGTAGATAATGCGGCTGTAGATCTCATCGGAGAGCACCAGGACATCGTTCTCGATGGCCACCTCGGCGATGGCTGCCAGATCCTCCCTGGTCAGCACGCCGCCCGTTGGATTCTGAGGTGAGTTGAGGATGATCATCTTGGTTTGGGGAGAGACCAGGCTCTTGAACTCTTCGATGTCGAAGCGGAAGTCCTTTTCCATTAGGAGCGGGACGGGCACGGGCGTGGCGCCTGTGAAGTTGATCATTGATCCATAGATGGGGAAGCCGGGGTTGGGGTAGATGACCTCGTCGCTCTTCTCGCACAGGGCCAGGATGGTGAAGAACATGATGGGCTTGCCTCCCGGGGTGACCACCACCTGGTCTGGATTGACCTCAATGCCCCGGGTCGTGGCGACCTCCTCGGCGATGGCTTCCCTGAGCTGGGGGATGCCCGCCGACGGGGTGTAATGGGTCTGGCCCTCGCGCAGGGCTTTGATGCCCGCCTCGACAATGTTGGAAGGGGTGTCGAAGTCGGGCTCGCCGATCTCCAGGTGGACGATCTCCCGCCCCTGGGCCTCCAGTGCCCTGGCTTTCATCAGCACCTCAAAGGCCGTTTCCGTGCCTAGTCTGCTCATTCTGGTAGCGAGTTTCATCGCTTTTCTCCTTGGGTGCTGGGAGCTACTCGTCGTACATAAATGTCGGTTCTTCGTAACGTCTAGGCTTCTTCTTTCTGATGAACTCCTTCAACAGCTCGTTCTTAGCCTCCAACGACATCTCCTCTGCCTTCAGCACCGACAGCGGGAAGTTGATCCGCAAAGCTCTGCCCTCGACGATGATGTGTCTCGTTACTCCAGGGGGCATTTTGATCGCGGCTCCTCGGGTTTCGCCAGTGGCAAGCCTGGTGGCTATCTGCACCACCTGTTGTGGAGTAAACCTGGGGAAAGCGATGATTATGTTGCAATCATCGTGTTTTTCAAATAGACTATTGATCTGACCTTTCCACTCTCCCTGTTCGGGCTTGAGACTATCGCGTTCTATCCTCCCCTCGTAGGTGCTGACCACCTCATTCAGCAATTCAACTCGTGACTCAAAATCTCTATCGTTCCTTACTCCAAAGATATCCCCGTCCCGGAAGAAGAGGCAGCACAAGCCCCCTTCCCCTTCCGATACCAGAGCTCTTGCCGCATCGCGGTCCATTGGCAGCGGCTTGAGGCCCTTACTCTGGAGTCGGGAAAGGAAGGGATCTTTATCTTGCTGAGTCAAGTGGCACCAGGCGCTCAACTTGACGCTCTCTGGATCGAAGTAGTCCACTATCTGTACCAGAATATGCTGGCAATTAAGCAAGTCCTCTTCCTGAAATACGGTGATCCTGTTGGCGCCATCCAGGTGAACGTATTTTCCGAAGCGATGCTTTCCGCCTCCCAGCCTGGCCACGATGGGAGGATCCTGCAACACGCCGGCTTCTTCTATTATCTTGGCCAGTCTTGGAGATCTGGTTTTGTCAAAGTGCTCGTGTATGATTATGTTCTTGACGGGCACGATCTTCAATTCTGGCCCCGGTTCGCAGCTCTTCCTGCTCATTCTCTCCTCCCCATCGAGTTAGCACCTTGTCAATGAAATCCTTGCACGTTGAGCAAGAAAACTAACCACGAAGACACCAAGACACAAAGTTCCCTTTTTGCTTTTCTTTGTGCCTTTGTGTCTTGGTGGTGAAATCTCCCCTTTTGGGTTACAGCTTGTCCGGGTTAGGAAAAAGCAGCTGGAAATTCGATCACCTTCTCAGCAACCTCAACGCTCACTCGATGTTGAGCCTCGACGGTTGCCGCCCCGATGTGGGGTGAGCCGATTACCTCGTCCAGCTCAAACAGCTTGTTGTCCCTGACTGGCTCTTCAGAATAGACATCCAAGGCTGCCCCCGCCACTTTTCCCGACACAATCGCTTCGTAGAGGGCGTCTTCGTTGATGGTGCCCCCTCTGGCGCAGTTGACAAGGCACACGCCGTCTTTCATCATCTCGAACTGGGGCCCAGCGATCAGGTCGCGTGTCTCGTTGGTCAGGGGCAGGTGCATGGAGATGTAATCGGACCTTTGGAAGAGTTCCTCCAGGGAGGCGAACTCCATGTCCAGCCCTCTGGGATCGGCGACGTAAGGATCGTAGGCTATGATGTCCAGCCCCATAGCCAGAACCTTCTTGGCCACTAGCCAGCCGATGCGGCCATAGCCTACCAGCCCCAGCGTCTTGCCCGCGATCTCGCTGCCTCTGAACTTCTTCTTCTCCCACTTGCCGGCCCTCATCGAGGCTGTGGTCTGCGGAATACGGCGCGCCAGCGCGAACAGGTAGCCCACGGTCAGCTCAGCCACCGCATTCGAACTGGCTGCAGGGGTGTTCGTCACCTCGATCCCCTTGGACCTGGCGTATTCGACGTCAATGTTGTCCAGGCCCACGCCGGCGCGAACGATCAGCTTCAGGTTTTTGGCCGTCTCGATGATCGGCTTTCGCACCTTGGTAGCGCTGCGGACGACGATGACGTTGTAGCCGCCGATGATTCTCTCCAGCTCCTCAGGAGCCAGGCCGGCATCGACATCCACTTCGAGGCCAGCCTGGCGCATCATTTCCACACCTTTGTCGGCGATAGAATCGCTAATTAAGACTTTCATTGTCAGATTGCCTCCGTCTTGGTTTAGTACGGTCTACAGACTCCAAATCCCCTCGATCAACCCCGTAAGCCAGCGCATGTCGTCCATGGTCAGGTCGCCCATGTGGGCGATGCGGAAGATCTTTCCCTTCAGTGTGCCGTAGCCATCGCCGATGACGGCTCCGTGTTCGGCCAGGGCCTGGTTCAGCTCGGGCACACTGAAGCCCCTGGTGTTTGTGATAGTGGTGAGGGTATTGGAAAGGTAGCGCTCGTCGGCGTAGAGGGCGAAGTGCCGGCGGGCCCAATCGCGGGTGAACTCGGCCATGTCAATGTGTCGTTGAAACCGCGCCTCCAGTCCCTCGGCCAACATGGCGTCCATTTGCTTGTTCAGAGCGAAGATATGGCTGATCGAAGGTGTAGCTGGGATTTGGCTCCTGTGGTAGTACTTGAGCATCACGTGGAAGTCGAAGTACCAGCCTCGATTCTTCACCTCTTTGGCCCGGTCGAGGGCTTTCTGGCTGACGGAACACACGGTGAGGCCAGGCGGCAGGGCGAAGGCTTTCTGCACCCCGGCGATGCAGACGTCTATGCCCAGCTTGTCCACCTCGATCTTGGCTCCGGCCATGGAGCTGACCGCGTCCACCAGCCAGCAGACGTCGGGATATTTCTTCATGACCTCGGCGATCTCATAGATGGGGTTCATAACGCCGGTGGAGGTCTCGTTGTGCGTCAGGGCCACGGCGTCGTACTCGTCGCTGGACAGTTTGGCCTCGATCAGCTCCGGGGTGATGGCCTGGCCCCATTCCACCTCCAGGGCCTCGGACTCCTTGCCATTGGCCACGATCATGTCGTGCCAGCGGGCGCCAAAGGCTCCGTTGATGGCACACAGCACTTTCTTATCGTCTCGGACACAGTTCCGCACCGCTCCTTCCATTACGCCCGAAGAAGCGGACGTGAAAAGAAAGACCACGCCCTTGGTGTAGAGCAACTTCTGCACCTTGGATGTCGCCTCGGCCTGGAGGTCCACGTACTCCTTGAAACGATGGCCGATCATCGGCCTGGCCATCTCTCGCAGTACCTCGTCCCTCACGTGGGTTGGCCCAGGGATAAATAGCTTTTTGTACATCATTGCCTCCTCGAGTCGTAATCGTTTTAGGTGGTCGTTGGGAAGAGTTGCTGAGGTGCCAGGCACTTGCGAAAAAGCCGTCTGGCTCAGTGTCGAAGGCTATTGGGAGGTACTCTTGTTTTGAATCCTCGGTGAAAGTGCCTGGCACCTGAATGCTTTGCTCGAATATAGCACTCTGTTACTCGGTATTATACGATGGATAGCTGACAGCGTCAAGCTCACGTTTTTCTCCGCCAGCCCCGTCGAGGTAAGCCGCGAAGTGGGGATATAGATCCTTGGCGTTGGTCACTGCTTCCAAATCCAGGTTCAGCTCGCTGGGATACATGATGAAGGGATAGTCCTGCGGGCCGCCCAGTCCGCCGTGACTGGCCACCTGATTCTCGAAGCAGACCACTTCCCCGTCCTCGCGCCAGGCACCGAAGACTATGATGTCGCCGCTGTGGGGGAACGATGCCAACTGGCGCAACTGGTTCGCAGCCAGCTTGGGTTCTGGAAGGGAGCTCAGAGGATTCTGTCCGCGAACCTCTTCCCTCCCCCTATTTAGGGGGGATAGGGGGGGGAGAGCCAGGGTTCCACCTTTTCCTACTATAACTGCCTCCCCCTCCTCGCGCCCTACCACCAGGCCGATGCCTTCGTGTTCGACCAGCCTGTTGAGCAATTCAGGATAGATGAGGGCGATCTCGCTCAGGTTCATCGGACGGGGGGTGACGTTGAAGTAGACGTGCGACATGGAGCCGGAGTTTCGGACCACGATGTCGCCTCTTTTGCTGAGGTCCCAAGACGTGTCTTCGTCGTCCACCACCAGCCTCTTGTCCACGAAACGATAGGCCGCCTGCACCAGGCTGGCCCCTCGTTCGGAGAGCCGCGCCTCGATTCCCTTCAGCTCCTCCAGCAGGAACAGGGCTTTGGCCGCTGATGGCCTCTCGTCGCCGCTGCGCTCGTCGGTGAAGACGCCCTCGCCTATCTGCTCGGTGATGTATTGGCCCAGGGTGCGACCGTACGCTTTTTTGAAGGGGATGGAAGGGGTCATGCCGTGGTCCGAGAGGACGTACAGGTCGTATTGTCGCTTGCGGTGCTGGGTCCTCATGCGGTCAATCTGCTTGATCTGGTTGTCTATACCGCGCAGAGCTTTGAGGCTCTCCGCGCTGCCTACCCTGAAGTGGTGAGCGACCTCGTCGTAGCTGTAGTAGTTGGTGTAGATGGCTGGCATGCCGCGGTAAATGTCTATCAGGCAGGCGAAAGTTTGTATCTCCCGGAAGACGACGTTGGTGATGATCTGCAGAAAGGGAGATAGAACGCTGAAGGGCCGGTGATAGCCAGGCACGAAAAGAGCCACGAACCGCTTGCCTAAATCAATTAGATACCCCCATACGGAGAGCACTATCACTCGTAGCACCCGCAGGGGGCTGAGCAGGAACAGAAGTAGGAACCCGATACCTCGCACGTTTTCGAAGAAGCGCTGACTGTTCATGGCGCTCAGCGTGAAGAGGGAGAGCCTGGCGTCGCCATCGAACATGTTCACGTAGCTGGAGCCGCCCCGCAGAATGCCCCGCCGACCGGTGGAGATGCGGTCTTGCATAGTTTTGAGCAGCCCAGGCAGCTTGCAGACCACTGAGGTGTTGCTCTCTTTCTCGTACCAGCGGAAGGCGGGGATGTCGAAGTTGTTGCCAAACATTATGCCTGCCTGGACGGCAGGGGTGGTGCTGGGCAAGCCGCAGCGCCACCGAGCCAGTTTGAGGACCTTCTTGTCTAGCAGACGCTTCATGTATGGCGCGTAGCCTTTGGCCATAGCTTCGCGTAGATGGTCGTAGGCCAGGCCATCTATCTGGAGGATGATGAAACCCCGTCTTTGGGCGTTGACCTGGCTCTCTTCCAGCCCCATGCTCTCGGCGATAGCCGCATACTTCCGCGAATAGTATAGGTTGGCCAAAGCGTCGAAGAGGTCAACGATTTTCCTGATGAACAAAGTCATCTTCTAACTTCCAATCTCCAACTTCCAACTTCCAGATTTTTGCGCCGCCAGCGTTTCCATGAATGCCTGGATTCTGGTCTTCAATGGCTCCTCGGCGTAGGCGCGGGTGTCGCACATGTCGGCTTCCAAGATGAGGCCGGGCTTCCCCGTGCGCTCGGAGATGATGCGGCGAAGGTCGTACTGGCCCAGCGAGTAGGGCTTGCAACTGCGATTGGAGTGGAAGACGATCCCGTCTACTTGGAAGCGCTCCGTCATATCAACCATGATCTCAGCTCTGGCCTGCAAGCTCTGGTTGATGTAGACCGAGGTGTAGGTGCGGGCCAGCCCCTCGATGGGTTCGCTCAACTCAACCGACATGGACCAGGCGTTGGTGTAGGTGTCCACAACAAAACAGGCCCCGAAATCAACGAAGTAGCCGAACAGGCGATAGAGGCGGTACCAGATGGCGATGTTGTCCCACAGCAGCCGATAGCGCTCCTCAGGGATAGCGCCTACCCCCTTCTCCACTCTTTCTTCCACCTCCGCCTTGAGCTTCTCGTAGAAGCTCACCGCCTCCTTCGTACCCCGCAGCACGACGATAGGGGCCATGTTGACGAAGAGGTCAGGGGCATTGAGGGGCGAGGGCCGGGACTGGCACAGCTCTCGAATCTCCCCCCAAAGGTCGACAGCGCGATTGGATAACTCCAGGGTCTCCATGAACTTCTTCTGCTTCAGACAGCGGCCAGTGTGTTTACCCAGCCAGGCGATGAATTCCTCCAGTTGGGCGGCCACGTACTGGATGGCGTGTTCTTCCATCTGGGGACCGTGGATGAAGGGGGTGTCCAAGAGGAAGAGGGGGATGTTATAGTATTGGGCCAGGGCCTGGTACCACTTCATGGCGGTGCCGCAGATGTTGTTACAGGCCACAAGGAGGTCGGGCCTGGGGAGACCGCCCATCGGTGCCTCGCGCCTGTCCAGCACCGAGCCGATGTGGCTCCGCGCATAAGAGCACAGGTCCTGAGAATAGCCCTGAGCCTCGGCCACCTGGCATAGGGAGGTCGCCACTTTTCTGGCCCCGCAGAGGGCTCCGTAGTTCTCCGGATAGACCGAGGCGATGCCCATAGCTACCAGGATCTCGATGGGAGCGCCGCTGGTTACCCAGGCCATGGGCTTGAGCTTGCCGATGATCCTGCTCTTGGTGTAGTAGCGCGTCATCAGCTTGTTGAGGTCTTTGGCGGTGCGCAGTTTCTTGTATTTTCTGGTCATGTTTGCTCCAGTTGCTCCAGTCGGATTGCCATAGCCGGCGGCTATGGCCTGGATTTGGCAATCCAGGCCGAGCGAAGAAGCTACGCCTGCTTGATCATTTCCAAGAACGCTTGCAGGCGGGTGCGCCATTGGCCGAGGGCGGGGGCGTGCTCCATCTCCAGGCGCAGGTGGGGCACGGCGGCGGCCTCGAGCTTCTCCTTGACCATGGCGTAGTCGAAGGCGTACGGGTCGCAGAACTTTGGCAGGACGAAGACGATGCCGTCGGACTTGCTCTCCTTGACTAGCTTCAGCAGGTGTTCGCCTGGCTGGTGGTCGGGATGGTACTTGGCCGGGCAGGGCAGGCGACGGAGGTAGCGATCGGCCAGGGCACCGATGGGGTCATCATTGGCCTCGACAGGTTGAGCGAAGTAGCGGCTGCCCGTGCAAAAATCATCCCCCACAATTCGGGCGCCCAGTTCCTCGACGATGGTCAGGACAACTGGATCATCAAGGACAGCGCCGACGAGGATTAGGCCGGGCCCCTTTGGTGGAGCCCCATTCCCTTCAGCCAGAAGCTCGACCAGTTCGCCCAGAAGCTGGTTGTACTCCAGCGGAGGCATGACGAAACCCGCGCCAGTGGCGGCGAAGAGCTCAGGCGCGGTGAGCCGGTCGCGGAGATCGTACAGTCGGGTCAGAAGGCGGCGCTTCTCGTTATAGGATTCGATGCTCGCGCCGATGGCTTGATCGCTGATCTCCTGTCCGATGAGTTGTTCCAGGGAGTGGCGAAAGCGTTGCAGTTCGGCGATGAGATAGGGACGGGTGCTGGGGGAAGAGAGGTGCACCGGCTGGACGATGGTTTCCACGTAGAGGTCGGGGAAGCTCATTCGCCAGATGTCGGCCAGGGATTGGATGGTGTCGCAGGTGTGGGGAAAGACCACGCCGTGCAGGAAGCTCAGGTCGCCGTGCAGGGCTTGATCCAACGCGCTGCGGCAGAGGGCGCAGGTGTAGCTTTGCAGATGGGCATCGGCGCGGCTGGGGGTTTGGTCGCCAGAACGGATGCGCAGCGGCACAAATCCAGCGGCGTGAATGATCTCTTCCGGGACGTAGGTACAGAAATAGCCCATCGCCTGATGACCAGAGTAGCGGTCGGGCCAGTTGGGGTAGGGGGCCTCTTGGGTTTCTGTAAGAGTGCTCAGGATTTCCGTTAGTTTTTGGTGATTGGCAACCATGCGTTTCCCCTCACTGCACTACAACAAATTTAGAAAGGAACGAATTTCTTGCTTTTGATTCGTTTTAGTAAGCGTTCAGGTGGGGTTTTTTCTTACCACCAAGACACGAAGGCACAAAGATTGGGAGGTGAAAAGTTGTTTTTGAAGGCGCTTTTTCTTTGTCTCCTTAGTGTCTTTGTGGCTTTGTG